>OBEQ010376262.1_pt1 | contig 269956 bp, 326 predicted proteins | sample 1670901 | NCBI WGS metagenome assembly OBEQ01 (sample SAMEA104232315, study PRJEB22302) | groundwater metagenome | biome: forest; feature: aquifer; material: groundwater | place: USA | collected 2011-08-07 | depth 5.4 m
CATCACCATCATCGACGACAGACAACAAAAACTAGCAACCTACACCGCCGCGCGAGATACGGCAAGTCCGAGCGAAGCGAGGACTTGACGAGGAGCGCGGCGGAACGGGGGTCATAGGGGGCAACAGCCCCCTATTTCATCGGAAAGCACAACCCGATATCGCGCTACGACAGCTGCGGTATCTCGACCTGTTTCAAGCATAGTGGCCTCTTTTTGTTTTCTATTGCGCGAACAAGGATGCTATCTTGGCGAGAAGCACTTTCGTATCTGCACTTAGCAGCTCCGCTTTTTCTTGCCCTATCCTATCGATACGCTTCTGGATGAAATCCGGACGGATGCGCTTGCCTTGGGCGTGTAAGATAACAGCAATCTCCTTAAACTTGCTGTACAGAGCAGCGCCATTGATTTGCGAATCATAATTCTTATCAGCGATTTTAAATTCAATCGCATGAAGGATGTCTCCTAAGGCACCTCCGTATCGCACCGCTTGTTCTAGAAGAGGCATGTCAGGCTTTGCATTTTGAATCAGCCGTAAGTTATATAACGCGGCATCAGCTAGATCAGATGCCCATTTTGCCAGATTTTCCGGCGTCCATCGCACAAGTAATACATGCCTTAGATTAGGCGGCTTATAGCTACCCTTAAAGGCTTTTACAAACGCTGGATACAATCGTCTGGCCATCTCTTTCTCTGGTAAGTCAAATGCTTCCAGAAATGGCAGCGCCGCGGCAACTGCTGCGTCTTGATCACTTTCGGATGCGTCAGTCATAAGGCACCTCTTTACCTATCAGCTATATAAACATTTCTCCGCTCACAGGCGAGACTCCAACCCGTCCCCACCCATCACCTTGCGAAAGAAGGTCCGGACGGGATGTCGCCTCTCCTCACGGACAGCCGGCAGGATCTCTTGGACCATGCGGTCATAATCAGCGTCACCACGAACTTTCACTCCGGTTTTAACATCGTTATCATGCCCCGCTCCAAACGAGTACGGAACATAGCCGCTTGCCAGCTCCCCCATCGGGATACGCCGGCGCTCTCGGCCAGGCATGACGATTTCCTTGGGATATGTATGCAAATGCCGTGGTGCCCGCGATTCATCAAGTACCGGAACACCAATGGGAATCCACAATGCTCCATAGACGGCGTCAACATTATCCAGCAAGGTTCGGAATTGCTGCGCGGAAAGATAGGGAGCTTTCCCTCCATCTCGAGCACTAGCGAGCCTTTCAGGGCTTTGATCATCTCGGACATAAAACAAAAATGGCGCTTTCAATAATTGCCGGTCATCACGCGCGAGAATATCTGGCGCCGTGACATAGGCGGCGACAACGCTGTTATTGTATCCTATCACTAAATCTGGAATTGCGGTTCTCATGGTTTCACCTTGTTGTTTTTGTCATTGTTTCAAATCTTTTCTTATCGCTACTTTATCCACAGCTATTCGTCGTAGTGATTCTGTTCGATATAATCATCTAAGCTTCTGTAGTAATCCTCTACGGGTTCGTAACGTCTTGGCGGCCTTCTGATCTCTTCAAGCCGTTGATCTGCCATTTCTTCAACTTCCTTGCGTAATCTCAAAAATTCCAGCCGATAGATTTCGCCAGCGCTTGAGCGAGATAAGCTGGTTATGTTTGGCACATCAGTATTACCGCGTAAATATTCTAATCCGTTATCATGTTTTGAGATAACAGTCACATCCTTCCATTGTAAGCTGTTGCCTTCGCCGGTAAAGTAGATGCCTCTAAATGGAAAAGGGGCATAATCATAATTAATGGGTTGGGGGTTCCCTGTGCGAGGATTAATAGGGGTTGGGTCCTCCCTCCATCCAATACTAAATTCAGTATCGGATTTTCCGCAGTCGACATTATACAGTTTAGAACTATTAGCATATCCCTCGACACTTCTCTGTAAACGTATGTCTAGACGTCTGGTACAATGCTCACTTGTTTTCGAACCTTCATCTTGAGAAACACAAGGGAGATTATCTACTACTAGATACCGATCCCTGACATAGGGTCGCTCACGGCCGCTGGTGCTTATAAACGGGCCATAACGGCTGTTTTCAGAATGTATGCGCTTTGCTAGCACATGACAAGATTCGTCATCGGCACTATCAGCATCGGGTTTATTACACCCATAGCTTCCGCTTCCAAGAATCGCCGCAAGTCCTATCGTCGCCAGTAATCTTTTATAGTTGATCATTTTTGCTTCCTTTGTCGTCTTGTCCTATCTGCCGTTTTCTAGCTTCAAGGTCACCGCTTCTTAACATGATAGTGTACTCCGCCAACCCGGCCGTCCACATCGTGCAGACCTTGACCGTCACCATTCAGGCTAGACTTAAGGCCAAGGAGGCGGTCGATACTCAGAGCTCGGGCAAAGGGCTCTCCTTGCTGCTGTGCGTAAGCAATTTTTACGAGGTAAAGGGGTACTTCAGTAATCCTGTTCGCTTGAAGGAATGCTCCATACGACTCGGCTTGGTCGCCGAAGAGGAATCTGGTTATTCCCTCTTCGTGAAAGGCTTGTGTCGGAATAGTTCTCTTGACCTCCTTTCTCGTAAGGAGGAAGACGCCGGTTTGTCTTGCTTTCTCTGGATCTGGTGTTGCGCGTTCGCGTAATTCACTGGCAATAGTATTGGCAAGATTAAACTCCCTGCCTTTTCGATACGCGTTCGTAGCATCTGTAGGATCCTTCAGGAGAGGCTTGCATTGTCCTGACGCAACAAGGATATCCGCGTCCGTGCCCGTCATGTAATTAACGTTCTCCGCGACCCATGACCATCGCCGGCTCACCGGGTGAGATGCTCCTAATTGTACGCGAAGCTCAGCCAGCTTCTCTGCATTCCATATGTCTGCGCCTCCTTCGCGCAATCCCGCAATGGCAACATCAAATGGGCCAGAGCTGTACACAATATCAACGTTACTGGCGGGGATAGGGATAACGGTGTAGTTGCTCATGGTTTCACCTTGCCTGTTGCTGCATAGTCGCTACTGGTTCATATCGAGTAAATGACGCTGGTTTGTAGAGGCCAACCATGGCTAATGCTCTATTTCCGAATCGGTCATCTCTCGCTATCGTTTCTGCCCGAGCTTGCCGTATTCGGGCAACTTCGGGGATAATGCGATCAACCAGATCATCGAAATTGGACAAGCTTCTTACCTTTATGCCCTCTTGTTCATCATGGCGATGACCCACTCCAAACGAGTACGGGACATAGCCGCTTGCCAGACGGTCGAGTGAATATGCAACCCCGCGTACCTCCACGGACGTTGGGAGATCTCCTTCGGTCAACATTCCCTCTCTCAGTCTCTTCATCTGGTCGAGAGACAGATACGATACGCCAACGTCCTTTCGTGCGCTTTCAGCCTGCCCTATAGCAAGAAAGGGGACGCCGAAGAGATCAGGTCTGTTCTCTGCATCCAGGAAGTCTTTGCCTACAATGTAGACGGCGGAAACGCCGTTATTGTAGCCTGTTGCCATGTCCACGAAGGGTTGTTCGATAGGTTGCCTTCTCATCTTATTCCACCGTCGGCGGCCGCATCAGCTCTGCGAGCGCTCTATCTGCATCAGTCTGGAGTCTAGTCAGCGCCTGTGTGAAAATACTTCGGTACTGAGCAGCGGCTGCGGTCGGATCTAACTCCACACCATCACTTCTGTCATAGCGTCGTACGGACGTAACATCCTCCCAACGAACCAACTGGCCATTTCCTTCAAATTCAGTGCCGACCTGTTGTTCGCCCTCGCCTTCTCCAATATTTCTTGTATTCGCCAAATAGAATTTGTTGTCACCACGACTATAATTAAATCGAAGTGTTATTCTGCAAGACTCAATTCCCGCATCAGCTGAATGTGCGGGGGATGATGCACGCTGTCTTTCCGATGAACAAGGTTTTGTATAGCCAAACGCCATCCGTGATCCTGTATTCTCCGCAAACCAACCGGGATTGTCGCCAGATACTTCTGCCAATGGATGGTATCTACCTTGTACTACGTTTTGAAGAATTGTATGCATCGGCTGATCCGCATTTGGGTATGAATATTCAGCCGCAGCCGCTCCCTCACCGCCTTCTGCTGATCCACTGCCTGCGGCAGACGCCTCTCGCGGTGACAGTTGCTGACGCAATTCTGTCAGCCGTCCTTCGCACGCAGCACGTTCTCGCTGCTCGACCGTGCTGGTGACACGCGTTTCCAGCGCGCCCTTCTGTTGCTCAAAGGCTCGCTGATAATGACCTTCCCAATGCGCCGAATCATCGCTGCACGCGGCTCCGCCGAGTCCAGCTAATGCGCCAAGCAATGCGATTGTGTACGTTCTCATTTTTTCCTCCGTTTTTCCTCGCTGTTTGTGTCGTCACTTAATTGTTATTACTCTACAGTTACTCCACTATTATAAATATATTGTGTAATTATAATTATTATAGTAATTACAATACGAAAGGCTTAAATAAAGTACTGTATTACCGTGTTTATCGCCTCTCCTCAATGGGTAGGGAGAGGCAATAAACCGGACATGAAGCGCAAGATCAACCGAGTAGGACCGAGCACGCTCACGGTATCGCTCCCCAGCAAATGGGCCAAGCGGTACGGCCTGAGGAAAGGCGATGAGATCACGGTAGAGGAAGCTGGCACGAATCTCATCATCGCCACGCAATCTATTCCGCAGGCGCAGCATACCACCCTTGATGTTCGCCATTTGCAACCCATGACGCGGCGCGCCTTTGACGCCATCTACAAGAAAGGCTATGATGAGGTAGAGATCGCGTTCGAGAAGCCAGATGACCTGAAGGATGTCGAAGCCGCGATCGACCAGGAGGCAAGAACCTTTGAGATCGTCAGCGTGAGCAAAGGAAAATGCCTTGTCAAGAGCATATCCGAGATCTCTGATGATGAATTCGATACCATCCTGCGGCGGACCTTTCTGCTTTTGGTCGATATGGGCAAGGGCATTCTGCAGGCATGGCAGGATAAAGATTACAGCACGATAGAGCACTTACGGCAGTCAGAGATCACGAACAACAAGTTCACCCATCTCCTGCGGCGCGCCCTGAACAAGAAAGGCTACAAGGAATACAAGAACACGAACCTCCTCTACACGATCATCGAGCAGCTCGAGAAGATCGCGGATGAATTCAAGTTCCTCTGTGAATACCTTAGCACGAATAAGCTTCCGCCGACAGCAGAAAGTATGGCAATCTTCAAAGATGTTAATGCCATGCTCGAGCTGTACACGACACTTTTTTATAAGTATGAACAGAAGGATGCGGTCACGCTCGGTATCTTACGAAAGACAGTCACCGAACGCGCGACCAAAGCTATAGAGACAAAAAAAGGCAAAGATGCCATGGTGATCCATTATCTTCTCAATGTCTGCAACATGACCTTCGACATGTTTGGGCCATTGATGGCGATGCGGTACTAAGGTACCGGCTCTGTCCTGAATGAAGCCAGCGCCGTCTTGTTCACGCCGACGCGCTCCGCGCTGTCCCTGCCTGAATGCCCTTGGCCGCTCGCCATTTATGCCCTGATTTCTTTTTCTCCCCCTCGCAAGTGAGGGGGAGAAAAAGAAATCAGTATAACAGAATGCAAAAACATTAGGGTGGGCTGGCGGCGAAGTCGCAGATTCAGGACAGAGCCTAAAGTACCGATAGATTTAAAAAATAGCCGTTAGTATAGTCATGATGACTATGGCAACCGATACTGTCTGTATCCCAACAAAAGAGTACGAAACACTAAAGAGAAAAGAAGCGGTAGCGGATGATCTTCTCGTACAATTAGAAGCAAGTCTCCTGGATCTGCAAGCGGGCAGGATAAAGCGTGTTCGCTAAATTACCTGCCGTCACGTCTCAGAGATTCATCCACGCAATACAGTCCTGCCATTCTCCTTCTGGCACGGCATCCCGGATCAGCTGATTGCCACGCCGATAGACATGATCGCGTAGTTCTGGCGTAGCCGCACCATAGCGGACAAGATAGCCGAGCGAGAGATGTGCAAGACCGAGGTGATGGTATGCCGCCATCACGCCATCATACATTGCCTGATAGGTGCCGTTCGCCTCCTCGTTCCTGCGTGCTGTCTGCAGATGATGGCCGAACTGGCGCAGGTTGCGCACGACGCGGGCGGCAAAATGATGTTTCCCATAATCACTGATGTCCGTAATCTGCCTCTCTGGATTCACGTCGTTCCAGCATTTTGCACGGTGACCGGTCATCTGCTGGGCTCCAGTTTCCATGACGAGTGAACAGAGGGCGAACTCTCCTTTGCTCGCGTCAGGCCGTTCATCTTCATCGTTTTGCGCCTGCCATACTGTCTTTTCACCGACCTTGAGCGATCGTACACGGTAATTTCCACGGCGTATGGGCATATAGGCATCCCACAGGAAGCTATCCGTCGTCTGGAGTTGCGTGTAATCCGCATGGTTGAAGTCAATGAAGGTGACATGGTCGAGCAGACCGGTCCGGATGATACCCTCAATCTCTTGAACTTCTGGCCTTGCCATGATCGTTTCCATATCTTGTTTCTGGATAAGCTGGACAAGTTCCTCCCGGGCTGCAGGATCCATCGCCAGGAGCTTGTCCTCGATGGCTTGGTCGGTACAATCATCAACAAGGATATTTTTCGGGTACCCCCCGCCGATCCACGTTCCATACTTCTGCATGCCTTCTTGCAGCAATGCTTCCACCGGCTGGAACAACCCGACGAACGCTTCGCCGAGATCAGCCGCGTCAAGCACACGATACGTATGATAACGCTGTTCGACCTCTTGCCTATCACCGAAGCGTGCAAGCGATGCCATCGTCTTTTCATGCAGGTATGCCTTGTCCCCATCAGTAAGGATCTTGCCTGTTTCCGTATCGATCTTTGCGGCGACGGATGCGACATGGCGCATCAGGCTGTTCATCTTGAAGAAGTGCGCCACATGACCTGCCCGGCTCTCCAATCCTGTTGGGATGGTGTGATCGACAAGATAATCGTCGAGGCATTGTCCAGGCGCTTTTTCCATGACAAGCTCCTTGCCATCGATGCGAACTACTTTCGGTGTCCGGATGCCTCGCTCGCGGAAGGCGTCATACAGCCGCGCCTCAATGTCGGTCTGCTGCGCGTCAGCGTTCTCCTTGATGACATAATTTTGCTTGCCACGCGCTGTCGAACGGACGAGCGAAACTCCATCAATCGGTGGGTGAGCAGCAACATCTGTCTCCCCATTTTCATCTCGCACCGAGGCGCCAGAGAATGATCCGCTTCCGCCGTTGTACTGCGCGGGCAGGGTCATGGTCTCGACGAACGCTGTTTCTCCATACTCTGGGCCGATGACCGTTAATTCCGCTCTGCCATCTGCGTCAGCTATGACTCTATTTATGCGCGCAAGATTCCCCATATTGCTCCGGTTAAAACGCTCTGTCTTCCTTGCCTCAGTGCGCCAACGGGCAAAAAGGTCATCGTGATCAGTATTCACTCCACCGCTGTCGTCTTGTCCCATTACCATTTTTAACCGCCTTTTCTACTGTTTTAGCGCCCCCCCTATATAAACTTTTCTATTTTTAACCACTAATAAGTGACGATAATTTACCGTCGTCATCTTTTTTTGGTTCTCGCTCCTCATGGAATAGGGAGCGAGAACCAAAAAACGTCCCTCAACCTTCCCAACAGCTCAGAAAGCATTATAAGCACCTCTTTCCTCCAGAGGTGTATGGATCAGCTCCCTGTCCTCCCGCCGCGCAAGCATGTCTTTGTCTGCACGAACAAGCGCGAGCCCGGTAAGTCCTGCTGCGCGCACGTCGGCGGCGAAGAGCTTTTCTACGCCCTGAAAGACCATGTCCGGACGCATGGGCTTACGGGCAAAGTATGGGTGACGAGGACCGGTTGCCTCGGCTTCTGCAATGATATCGGTGTGAATGTCGTGATCTATCCCCAGCAGGAGTGGTTCCTGCACGTCAGGAAGGAAGACCTGCATGCGCTTATAGCCCGTATAGACGAAGAATAAGCCCGTCCTGGCCTTCTTCGACTTGAACAGATACCTTTATATATTCCATTCATTTCAAAAACATCAACAAAACACATAGGGTGGGTTTATGAAACGAATAGGCGGCTCCAGGCACAAGACACGTCATAAATACGGTAAGCATCATACACAGAAAGGCAAGATCAGCCTGCAGAAATATTTCCAGGAGTTCAAAACCGGTGACCGTGTCCTGCTCGCGACCGAACCAGCGGTCCAGAAAGGCATGTACTTCCGGCGCTTCCATAGCAAGTCCGGGATTGTCGCCGGCAAGCAAGGCAAATGCTACCTGATCAAGCTCAACGATCGCGGCAAGGCGAAGACCGCAATCGTGCACCCGGTGCATCTCAAGCGCCCATAGGCGCAGTATCCAGGTGCAGTATCCTAGCGATATGATCAATACGATATGATCCATCCTTTGGAGGAACCACATGCCAAGCACGAAGATCCTTTCCGAGACGCCGGTGACCATGGCGCAAGTGCGGGAAGATATCGCGAGGATCAAGGCCCGCGACAAGGAACTCAGTTTCCGTTCCGCGAAGACAGAGGAATACCTCAACCAGTTCTCTATGCTCTCTACGCACGAGGCGAATGACCTCAAGGAGAAGCTGGAGAAGCTTGAGATCCCGCGCGCGAAGCCGGAGCACATCATCAAGGTCATCGACATTCTCCCCACGACAGCGGAGGAGGTCAAGACCGCGCTCTCTGGCTACGCCGTCACCATCAGCAACGAGAACTGCAAGCGCATCGCCGACCTCATCAAGGAGCACGCGCCAAAGCAACGGACTACCACTTCGCATGAAGAAACACCAGCACCAGCAGAATGATGATCATCGTTCCTCTTCGATGGAGGATCGCCTATGGACACGACCGAAAGCGCAAGCCAGGAGCAGGCTGGACAACAGCCGGAACAGCGGCAGGAGCCGCAGCGTCGAGGTAAAGAGGAGTATGCCATCATCCTTGATTTCTTGCAGCATGGCTACCCATTCGACAAGCGTCCAAGCCACCGGAAGACGCCCATAGCGCAGGCTATCGGCAAGGAGCATTTCACCCTTCTCGAGCTCATCCCGAAGCCGGGCATCTTCCTCCAGCCATTGGAAGAGGTCTACATCGGCATCGACAAGCGCGACAAGATCCACCACATAACCGGCAAGCTGTCGATAACCAGGCTCACCACCACAGCGAGCGCCGAGCTCAAGCACGTCCTCGAGGACCTGGTGACGAGGCAGGAAGTGCGGTTCACCGAGTTCTTCAACAAGGCGGCGCCGTTGACCACGCGCATGCACACGCTCGAGCTGCTGCCTGGCCTGGGCAAGAAGCATATGTGGGAGATCATCGAGCAGCGGGAGGATAAGCCATTCGAGTCATTCGCTGACCTGAAGAAGCGCGTCAAGCTCATGCCGGATCCGAAGACGATCATCATGCGCCGCATCGTCCAGGAACTCGAAGGAAAAGAAAAACATCCCCTGTTCGTCGATGTATAAGGATGGCGATAGTATATCACGATAGTATGTCATATTCATGAGACGCACCATGGGAAAGAAAACATCGCCTCTCTTCATCTTCCTGTTCATCGTATTCATCGCGCTGCTCCTGCTTCTTGCCGCGTGCGACCGGCCATCAGCGAAAGGCGAGCTGAACAAGACCAAGGTCAAGAAAGCGCACAAGAAAGCGGTGAACGCGAGCGTCCAGAACAGGTCAGTATCAACAGCCAATGCGACATCCGGAGATTCCGTCTCCTCCCGGACAGAAGCGGAGCCATCGACGTGCAGCGTCATCATGGCGGATATAGGACTGGAGATCGACGCGGCGCGCAATGCTTCCTCATTGCGCGACAAGGTACTCTATAATGCGACCAATGAATACGTGATTGCGCAGGAGGATCTCGACAATGCACAGAAGACGAGCAATCCTGCCCGCACGTCGAGCGCACAGGCCAGATTGCAGCGTTCGCAGGCGCTTTGGGAAGACGCCCGCGCGAGCGCGCAACGGGCGCGGGACGAGGTCAAGCGGCTGAAGCTCGTGCTGGTCAAGGCGCGGGACGATTGCGATCCGGATTATGTGCCGCCGTACACCAACGCAACTATCGACGAGCAGGCAGCGGTACCGCAGAGCAACTGCAGCAGGCCAGTGTTGCGGACATTACAGAACGCTTACGACGGCCTGCAGGCGAATATCACCGACGCGGAAGAGGAGCTCCAGCGTCTGCAGGACGGCAAGGATCGGCTCACCGTAGACCTTGACGCCGCGAACGCCGCGGGCAACAACGCCCAGGCCAGCAGCATCCAGAGCCTGATTGACGAGAAGAACAACGCCATCCGGGACCTGCAACGGCACCTGGATGAGATGCACAGTCATGTCGCCGAACGCCGTGACAATCTCAATCCTGTCCGCCTTGACTGCGGCTTCGACGCCATCCGGCGGCCGCGGACCGCGCGGGACGATGGTGAGTGAGGCACGGCCATGACGACAGCACCATTCGCCATCGCGGTCAAGTCCTTCATCGTCGATGGGAATAAGCTCCTTATCCTCAAGCGGCGTCCTGATGATGTCCATAGGCCTGGCGTGTGGGAGATACCGGGTGGCCGTATCGCTTCAGGCGAGGATCCGTATGATGGCCTTCGCCGCGAGACCAGAGAGGAGACCGGCCTTGACATCGAGCCGGTCTGTCCTCTTGGCGTCCAGCATTTCACGCGGGATGATGGCCAGCGTATCACGATGCTCATCTTCTATTGCCGGCCAGTCAGGAAAGAGGTGCGTCTCAGCGAGGAGCACACGGACTATAGATGGATCGACCTTGTCGCGGATGCGGAGCAGATCCCTCTCTGGTGCAGGCAGGAAGCTATGCTATGGAGAAAAATGGAAAATAAATGAGTATGTGTCCGCTTCTGGACTCGCTTCTCCGGCTCAGGCCCGTGTCCGGTGCGGCGAGAATGATCTCTTCATCGCGCGTGGGCTGAGGATATCGATCAGGAACGCTTTGCCTGGATTGTCCTGCAGCATCTTCCGGTCATGTTCCCGGATGTAGGCGAGGGGCACGGTGTCGCCGTCGCTGACATAGGTCCCGTTCATGTACTTGATCATTCGCTTGCCTGAAGACGCATCCATACTGTCACCTCATGCCTTTGTCTGCTTGTCTGGATTAATAAGTTTTTGTGCTCTTGGATAGAGCCGCACTCTTGCCGATCAGGTGTATCTCCGCGGATTAAGGCGGGAGAACTTGGCCCTGGTCGTGCCCGGGCCGACAATATCGATCTTGAACTCCTTGCCAGGATTGTCCTTCATCGTCCTGCGGTCTATCTCGCGGATGCGCGCCGAGGGCACTTCGACGCCCTCAGAAAAGAAGGTCCCATTGAGATACTTGGTGGGCATTTTGCTTGATGGCCTGCGTTGCATACTATCACCTCTGGAGGGGTCTTGGGAGTCAGGGTTAATAAAGTTTTCGTGCTTTGGAGCTATACTCACTGTTCAATCCAGTGGCCGCCCGCCGCCTTTCTTTCTCCATCTTCTCTTTTCCTTCCGCTTTCTTTTGTCTCCCCTCACCTTCCGAGGGGGGACAAAAGAAAGCAAGGAACATGGCAGGCGGCGGGTGATCTGAGGGTATCTTTTCGATGGGCGGGCTGCTAGAATCTCAATTCTCCCGCTTCCCGAAATAATAGCCGACCACGAGCGCGCACAAGGGCAGGATCATGCGGAAGATCTCCTGATCCACGAACGCGAGCACCAGGGTGGCGAGCGTGATGCTTACTGCGATGATGGCGCGCACGCTGCCGCGCGGGCAGAAGAGGGGCTGGTCATATATTTTCATAAGCGCCGTATGTGGCGGGGGCTTATAAAACTTTTGTATAGAAATCTATACTGGCTCTGTCGCCTTGATCTGTCGCGGCTCAACCCAGGCAACTCAATCAGTATCGCAGCACGCCACCTCATATCCGCAGCTCATGCACTTGGCGTTGTACTCGCCGCCTTTGGTCTGCTTCATCCGCGTGGCGCAGAGGGGGCAGATGTGCGCCGGCCCTTTGCTCTGCTCTGTCGCCTTCATGGTCTTACCTGATCTGGTCTGCGACTCTCCCTATTCCATGAGGAGAGTCGCAGACCAGATCGAGAGCGGAAATGTTTATATATCTATCGAGTATAGGAAGACCGGAAAGAGGATGAAGCTCAAACCGCTCAATCGGCAGCCCAAGCTCAAGCGCGGGCTGGTCTATCTCTGGACAGGTACTGGTGCGGGCAAGACGACGTCTGCATTAGGCGTCGCTCTTCGCTCTGTCGGACACGGCCATAAGGTTGTGATCATCCAATGGATGAAGGCGTGGAAGAACACCGGCGAGTACAGGATCCAGAAACGCCTCAAGCCGAACTATGAGATATATATATTCGGCAGATACGGCAGGATCAAGGGCTGGGTGAGCCTGAAACGCCCAGAAGATATCGACAAAAAGATTGCGCACGAGGCGCTCGAGTTCGCGAAGCAGATCGTGAAGAAGAAAAAACCGCACCTGCTCATCCTTGACGAGATCAATATCGCCTGCCACATAGGCCTGCTCGACCCAAACGAGGTTATCGCGTTCTTGGATACAATCCCGGCGCGCACGACGGTATACCTGACCGGTAGATTCGCGCCGCAGGCCCTGATTGACCGCGCGGATTTCGTGACCGAGGTGCGTCAGATAAAGCATCCGATCACGAAAGGGATGCAGGCAAGGAGAGGGATAGAGTATGTGTGGTGGTAACCGTTGGCGATGGGTGACTACATTTTCTTTGGTGTGTGGTCACCCCGTAGTTTCTTGAGGGCTTGATTCAGCGTTTGTCCGGCTATTTGAGATACTGCTTATACTCGCTGATATATCGCCGCACAAAATATTTGACGAATTCGTAGTCCCCTTTCTTGTTCGCCCATCGCAATGCTTTATAATAGGATCCTCTGTTCTTGTAGGTGATGATCATGAACGGGAACTGATGCTTCTGGAGGATAAAGTTCATGATGAGGCGTCCGATCCTTCCATTTCCGTCGCCGAAAGGATGGATCGCAACAAAGCGATAATGCATCCGCGCAGCAAGATCGACCGGGTGCTCTTTATCCTTGTTTTTTATATACTCCTCCGTGAATTGCTGCATGAGCGTTTTGACATCCTGCCAATCCGGACAGATGTAGTCGCCGACACGGACATTGTACTCTCGCAATTTTCCGGCAATGTCCGGTTTTGTTTCCTGAAATGCTTCGTTGTGCCATCGGAGAATCAAGGATAGGGAAAGGTCTCGTTTTTCCCGCAGCATGCCAAAAAATGTTTTCGCGTGGTTTATTGTCTCTTGGATATCTGCCAATGGTCTGTGGGGGGCAAGCTTTCTTTTGATGATATCCGCTGTCTCTTCTTTTGTTATCGGCGAGCCTTCGATGGCGTTGGTATTGTACGTGAAATCAATAGCGATGTTTATAAGATGCTCCTTCTTGACTGACGGTGGATATGTCTTCCATTCGCGATTATACACGTTCTTTATGCGATGGAGTTTCTCATAGAGCTCTTTTTTACTTTCGATGAGCAATATTTTTTTGATGCGCTCGAGGTCTTTCGGGATCTCTTTGCCGAGGTATTTCTCTTTTGTCGCGACCGTTTTTCCTTTCCGATAGCTGTGTCGGAGATAGTAATAGCCATTCTTATTTATGATTTCCATACATCCTTTACCCCCTACATCTATTTAAATTTATCGATATTTATGCAACATGTAGGGGGAAGCCTATCGGAGAATCCGCAGCAGTTCCGCGATATCCTCGATGACATAATCCGCTTCCGGCGCGCTTGCCGAAGGATTGCCGTACTTGGCAAAGCAGGTCTTCATGCCTGCCTTCCTGCCATTCACGATGTCGCGCGAGATGTTGTCGCCCACCATCAGGCACTCTTCAGGCCTGACGTTGAGTTCGCGCGCGATGCGGCGGAAGGGCGCAAGCTTGAGCTTGGTGCGGCGCGTGTCCTCGCGGCAGATGACCTTGTCGAAATAGCTGTCGACGCCTATGGTGACCAGGCGCACCCATGCCTTCAACCGGGGAGCGTCAGACAGGATGGCGAGCTTGTAGCGCTGATGGAGCTTTTCCAGCGTCTCGATGACGCCGGAGTAGGATTTGATCTCGCGTTGTGCGCGATACGCCACGATGCCCGCGGCGAGGATGCGATAATCGATCCTTCCGATGGTCTCCTTGAGGAAGGTCTGAAATATCTTATTGTCTTCCATACCATGCTTGCTCTTGTTGTACAATTGGAAGAGCAGGTCCATGGCATGGTCCGGATCCTCCTTGAGTCCGGCGACGATCATGGCCTTGATGGCTGCCTCGCAGTTCTTGCGCTTGCTGCCCATGAAGTCGATGAGCGTGTTGTCGAGGTCGAAGATGATGGCGCGGGGCATGACAGCAGGTTTGTACTCCATTCTTATAAACTTTTTCTTACTACTGCCTGCTTTGTACAAACCTTTTTATATCATCACTTTCGTCCCGTGCCTATGGACGTATCCGCCATCCGTTCTGACTTTATCCGGCAGAAGCTCGCTGAGGGATCGCTCGAGGACCATTCCTTCCGGGATTACATCGAGAAGCTCATGAAGCTCGAGACGCTTATCGCCAATGGCGGCCCGCAATCGTTCTGGGAGGGAATCGATTTCTATTTCCTGCGCACGACGCACGCGAAAGAATATTCCACCTTGCTGCAGGAACTTCGGCCGGAATCCCATAAGGGTAAGTGAGTTTCCATCCTCTTCTATCGCTCTCCGCGATCTGCGCTTTTGAGCTCCCTACTTATGAGGAGCTCGAAAGCGCAGATTGTCGCGGAAGAAACTGTTTCAGCAGAGAATCAGAGGAAACTTTTTAAACCATCGCCTTGTTCTCTCGCTTTGCGCGGACGTGCCGGAGTGGTCAAACGGGCACGGTTCAGAGCCGTGTAGGTTAGTCCTTACGCAGGTTCAAACCCTGCCGTCCGCATTAATTCTATACCCCCATATATTTCAAAAGGTTTATATATAGGTGTATATACATTTTCTAAAACGAGGTGATGTATAGCATGGAACTAGGAGATGTATTCTACTTTTTTTTCGGTCTCGCGTCGCTCTACGCCGTCTATGCCATCGCGTCAGGGCAATGGGATTTTTCCAGCGTCCTTGTGCCGGTGGGCAAGTCTGTCGGCATGTTCTTCAACCTGCCGTAAAACAGCATAAAAGCAATCTTTAAATACTTCGGTTCCTCTCCGGGGTGTAGATGACATACTCTTCAGGTCCAGACGACGCGTCTATGGCGACCTATCCTTCACCGGCGCCTTCGGCGAACGACCGTCCGCGCGTGGTCATCGAGGACCCACATCCGGGCGAGCCGCGGAATCCGCTGTTCTCGTATCTCGTCGGCCTCGGCATCGTCGCCAGCGTGCTTCTCCTCGGCCTGATCCTTCTGGCTGTCTATCATATGACAACATCCAATACGCTCAAGGCCAACTACGCCAACGCTTCTACAGAAGTCATGGCGGCGAAGAGCAATATCTCCGATCTCCAGCAGCGGCTGGGCGACGCTCAGGAAGAACTCAGCCTCTACCGCGAAGGCCAGGCCAATCTCACCACATCCTTGGTGAGCGCGAAGCAGAACTACACCGACAAGATCAATGAGCTTGGCCAGTGCCAGAACGCGCTTCTCCTCGCACAGAGCGAGATCCAGCGCCTGCAGGGCCTCCAGGCGAGCAGCTGCGACACGCTGACGGATGAAGTGAAGAGCGACTGCAATCTCGCCTTGAATCGGCTATTCACCAACACGACCGTGATCTGCGGCGATGTGGTCGATGACCTGCCCAATGCGTCTGGTCGCGATGTCAAGAATGAGGTTGTGGATCGGATCCACGTGGATGATTATACCTTCCCTGGCGTCTCATAAGCGATACGTCTATTCTTCATCGGCTCTGTAGAAAATCTGTGCTGCTATCATTTCGCGAGCCTCTTCCAGTTCTGGCAGCTAGGCCGTAGTCGGGGGCGTCTGGTCGCCACTGCCTTTCTATTTTCGCTCTTGCCTTCACTTTCTTTTTGTCTCCCCTCGGAAGGTGAGGGGAGACAAAAAGAAAGTGAATAGGAAGCAATAATTGGTTGACAGTAGTGCGGCGGGCGGCTTGGGCGCGGTCCTCTCATTCAGCAGAGCGAGAGACGTTCCATATGGCCATTCCTTGAGCAAGATTTAAATACCTTCTCTGCCATAGCCATCTGTCATGAGCCCCCGGCCACGCTTCAAAGAGACACCAGTCGATGAGGAGAAGATCAAGCACTTCAGCAAGAAGTTCGAGGAGCAGGGTGTCTTCGATGACGCGGGGAGCGACGGGCCGCGCCAGGAGACCATGGACGATCCGAAGATGAAATCTGTCCTGAGCAAATTCTCGGAATTCGACGATCCACCTGAAGAGAAAAAAAGCGGGAACCAGATGAAGAAGGAGGAGAAGAAGGCGGAAGAGAGACAGACATCGACAAAGGAGGCAGTTTCCTCATCGTCGGAGAAGGTCGTCGTGCATGAGCCGCATCCGACCTTCAGGAAGGAAGAGCCTGTGCAGCAGGCCGCGGCACAATCCCGGTTGACCAAGGCGGAAGCGTATGCCGTCCAGCAATATCAGGCCAAGCTCACGGAGCAGAAGAGATCCGGAGCAGGGCACGCGATCAAGATAGGGTTCTTTTTCGGCATCGGGCTGCTGCTCTTCGCGCTGCTTATCGCGATCATCCTTTTCTCTGCGGCAGTCGTCATGAATGTCACGGTGCCCGAGCTGCTGCAGATGCTGATCTAGCACGCAAAATTTATATAGCCGGATGCCTCCTGCTCTTCAGGGTTGGCCAGGAGGACATCCGACATGAGCCATGCCCGTATCCAGTTGCCTGTTCTTATCGTGTTCGCCATCCTCATAGTCTTCCTCATCGCTCCGGTCGTCCTGGCGGATTCGACGCTCTCGTATGGTGTCGAGGCGGCATGCTCACCATGCATGGAAGGAAAGCCGGCAAATCTCACCCTCCGCGTCTTCTTCGATGTGCCCGGCATGAATGACCAGCAATACTTGATCTACAACGGCACGACGCCGTCGCGGCAGACCTACACCTCGAAGATAACCGTCACGCACGTCGTCCTGCGCGACAAGCTGTCCAACACGACCTTTCTCGACCTCAATACGAGCCTTGTCTTCGCTGACCGGCGCATCAAGCGCAGTCAGGCCTTGCGCGCGGAACCGCAAGAGATCTCCTCAACTATCATCCTGCCGAAACCGACGCAGCTGGAGACCTTGTCTTTTGTCCCTTGCTTTACGCTCGAGTATGAGCACGAGCTGCGGCAGTATGATGCCCTGACCAATGATTTCGGGCGGCGATACGTCACCGACACGCTCGAGCGATGCGGGACCGATATCGCCGCGCTCCATGTCCTGCCGAAGCCTGTCCCGATGTGCATCCAGCAGGACTGCTCCTGGTATGATGTCTGCGATCCCGCGGAAGGATGCCAGCTGTCTGCCTTGAAGATCAGTATCACCCTTTTTATCGCGTTGGCCATCCTGATCATCGGCATCCGGTTTATCGTGCAAGAACCGCCTAAACGGTCATTTTGAGGCTTTAAAGTCGCCTACGATTGTTTATATTTAACCACTAAATAGTGGTGTAAAATAGAAAGCTTTAAATACTACCTCCCGCACGCTCCTATCGTATATTGTGTTGAGCATACTGTGTTGACCATGGCTAAACCGCTCTATAAGATCATCGGGGAACACATCATCGATGACATGATGATGGCAGGCCTCTCTGTCCTCGTCCTTGCCTTCGGCTTCAACTATTTCAATATCATGTCCTCGTGGACCGATGCCTTCTCGAAGCTGCACGTCGGCCAGAACCTGAACCTCGTGGAAGGCAGCCTTATCCTGCGCTCCATCAGCAACACCTTCCCGTTCAATCTGCTCACCGGCAATTTCAACAATTTCTTGGTCGCCATGGTCGTGGGACTGGTGCTCACCCTCCTCGGCCTCGGACTCAAGATGCTTACCACTCGTTCCAAGGAAAAATTCATCGAGGACCTCGGCCATGAGCTGTATGTGCCGGCGATCTTCGGTTTCATCGGCATCGTCCTGCTCCACGCGGTCACCGCCTTCACGCTTCAGGACAGAGTCACCGATACGCTCAGCCTCGCCGCGCGCTTCAACGCCGGCATCCTCATCTGGAAGAGCTTCGGCGGCATCTTCATGGTTGGCCTTGGCTCGCTCCTGATCGGTTCCCTTGTGCTTCTCGTGGCCAAATCCAACAAGTTCGACAAGGCGGTCGTCATCGGTCGGACCTTGCTGAACAGCAGCTACGTCCTCATCGGCTATTATGTCATCATCCGCCTGCTGGGCTTTCAGGTAGTCCTTGACAGTCCCATCGGCGCCTTCATGAAGATCTTCATCGTGTCCGGAGACGTCTCCAACACCGTCGTCATCTTCACCGTCTTCATGTTCTGGCTCGGCCGCGAGCTCAAGCGCTATGGGAAGTACTTACGTGTCAAGAAGAAGTACGACATGCGCGATCGCGAGGAGATGGAACGCGCGCGTGCGCGCATCAGGCCGGTGCTGCCATCGCCGGGTGTGGCGCCGTATTACCATGACGAGCACTATCGACGGTGAGTGGGGATTGATGGTGATACAAAATATCGTCGATAGGCAGCGACAGCATGACTATGATATCTGACCCGATGAGCCTCGAACATGTTGTTCTCATACCGCCGAGAACCATTGAATGGGGGATGGATAAGTCAATTTGTACTCGAGGAGACGTTCTTATCAACAGCGGTTATCTGACGCCATGTATTGGGATATTTATTTACCATCCGGCAGAACAAAGGGCATTTGCCGGTCATTTCCTTTCTGGCGATGATGGCATGCTCGACAGATTTGTGCAGAAAGCAGTCAAGAAATTAAAGGATCCTCGTCATCTTATCGTCTATCTCGCCGGCAATTCCAAGAGCCGTTTTGTGCCAGACAAGGTGGATGCGCTCCGGGAACGCAGCTATGTCACGAGCCTTCTTCATGCTTCGGGTCTCGATAAAGGGGAAATCGTCGCCCGATGGAGCCCACTTGAGACGACGGCATTCGCCACGCTTGATCTTCGCACCGGTGAAGCGGATCTGGTCCTCCAGACAGAAGGCTGGCATCAGGTCGCACCAAACATATTCTACGATGGTCCATTCCGCGACGCGCCGGTCTACGCACCAGATTGGGATCCTCGCGGGCATAGTGAGCGCCGATGAGCCTTGAACGCGCTGTCGAGTTGCCGCCTTCGGTGAATGTAGGGGCGACACCGAGCAAAGTTGCGCGGTACGTCAGCCAACTGCTCCTGGAGAAGAAGGCGAGAGATACGGGGTATTCCGGGTAGCTGTGCTTTCTGTAATACTTCGTATTCACCATTCGCTTTTTCTCGCTCTCCCCACCCATGAGGGGAGCGAGAAAAAGCGGATAGCAAAAATCACATCCCACTAACGACCGCATTCTCAAACCGTATCGCCTCGGGGCCGATGTAGCCGGGCATCTTCTCCACTTCCTTCGAGAAATAAGCATTGCTCATCAGGTCGAAGATGTTCCCCGTCAGCATGCCGCCCTTGAAGGGCACCTTCCGGTCGCCATCATGCATGTAGCCGAGCCGTATCTCCGCCGTGAAATCTCCAGAGACATCATTCGGTACGAATGACGAGAACGCGACGATCTCGTACACCATCTTCTTTGAGGAAAGCAATTGCGCCATGCTTTTCGAGCCTGGCTTGACCTGTATCACGCCTAAGGGGCCGCTTGGCCTGATGCCGAGATAATCCGCGTACTTCTTGTTCGCGATATGCTCCCTGAACCTGCCATCCTTGATGAGCGTGACCTGCTGTCCCGGTACGCCGTCGTCGTCGAAGGCTTCGGAGTCAGCGTTGTATGGCACGAGGGGATTGCTCACGAGCGTGATCTTGTCGCCGATGATGGGGCGGTTGGTGATGTACTCGTCCGTCTGGTATCGCGAGATGCCCATGTGCTTCCAGCGCGCCGAGCAGTGCGCCACGATCGGGTTGGGGTACTGGCTCGGCGCGAAGAACTCCCGCAGGGCGTCCTTGACCAGCACCGCCGGCCCCTTGAAACGGTTGGGCCTGAAGGCGATGAGCACATCGTGCGCGATCTTCGTATACTCGTCCACCAGCTGCTTGATATCGAGATCGCGTAGTCGCCGGACGCGTGTCGCCGGCACATGCTCCTGCTCCTTCTCGCCGACAAAGGCGGTGATCGTCATCTCGAGATACGCCTCGGTGTCCTCGGCAGAGGCCTTCAGCCCGGTGCTGTTGATGATCATGGTCCTGCCGTGCGCGGCGAACAGCTCCATGCTGTTGAGCCTGAAGCCCTGCCGGTGGGCGAATTCCTCCTTTACGCGCTCGGCGATGGCAAGAAGTTTCTTGTCGAGCATGCCTTTGCTGATGGCGTTGACGATCTCCGGATCGGCGAGCGGGATATTGGGCACTGGTCGTCTTTCCGGGAGGCTATACGCCTGTTTCTGGGTATGCCCACATATGACCAGAGCGTCGGCGACGCGCTTGCTCATCTCCCTCTTGTCTGCGGAGATGAGCGGGAAGCTGCACTCGCCGAGCTTGTCGCCGAAACGCTTGTAGACCGTGACGTGCACCGTATCCCGATAGCCGGAAAGCGCGGATTCCGTCTGGTGGCCTTTGGTGACATACAGGTTCGTCCGCCGCTCTTGCCGATGGACGAGCTTCCAGCCGATGCCGGGAACGGCTTTCAGCAGCCCGATGGCGTTTGTGACGATGGCCTCTCCCTTGCTGTCCGCCGCGCTCATGAGAGATCGAGCTCCATGACCTTGATGTGCGGGCCGCCTTCCGAGACGCGCACCCATTCCTTGTGGCCTTTGCCGCACGCGCCCGCACCTTCAACCTCAAGCTTCTGTCCGACGTGCGTGATGTTCCTCAGGATATCCGGCAAGAAGCCATGGATGCCGACCTCATAGAAAAGCTCGCCAGTCAGCTTGCTGTGGCTGATACGCTCCGCTACCACACCTGTGATCTGGACGCCCCATCCCTTGGGATCTTCCATGCCGCCGCCGCCATGGTGGAGGTAGTAGCCTTCCTCGATGCCCTGCAGCATCTCGTCCACGGTAGACTTGCCGGGCAGGAAATAGGTGTTGGACATGCGCGCATATACCTTGTGGTCGAAGGATTCCGCCCGCGCGTTGCCCGTCCTCGGCACCTTGAGGTGTGTGGCAGAATAGAGGTCTGTTATCGGATTGTTCACGATGCCGTCTTTCACGAGGTTGGTCACGGTCGTCAGCTGGCCCTCGTCATCGAAGAAGAAGCTGCCGTTCCTCGCCGGCAGGGCAGGATTGTCCACGATGGAGACATGCTTGCCCGCGATGGGCTTCTTCAGGTATTGGGAAGCCTTCGCGCGGCCCTTGTACATCGTGTCCCCTTCCATGCCGTGGCCGAAGCTCTCGTGCGCGAGCAGGCCTGTGACTGGCGGCGCCAGGATGGCGGGATAGCGTCCCGGCCTGATCTTCTTGGCGTCGATGATGCGCACAGCCATGTCGATGGCCTCCTTGACCTTCTTCTCCGGCATCTGCGTGGCCTCGAAGCCTGGCCTGAAGAAGCTCTCGAAATGATAGCGCATCTCCCCTTGCGGGGTCTGCACGAACGGCATGATGGCGAATCGGCAGCCGGTGATGTGCTGCCAGAGGCTCTTCTCGCGATTGATGAATATCTTGTCCTCGACGCGTTCCGAGTACACGATGCGCGTGTTGATGATGCGGCTGTCCGCCCCGCTCACGGTCGTGTACATCCGCTCGCACGCATCCACTTTCTTCTGGACGCTGACGCGCGCCGGATCGATGGCAGGTCTTGAGGAGAAATTTTTGGTCAGGGCTTTTTTGACCTTGGTGTTCTTGCCTAATTTTACCCCTGGTTTGAGCTGGACCTTGGCCGCGAGCTGCATGGCCTGTTTTCGCAGTTCTATCGGGTCGAGATCAGAGGTGCCGTATTCGTGGAACTGCCAGCCGTCATACACGCGCAGCTTGATGCCCGAGTCAGCGAAATCATCCACATCCAACGCGGTCTTATCTTTATTGATGGCGCGTTTGGTGATCTGAAGAAATAAGGCATCGGCGTATGGTACGCGCTCTTCCATCAGCCGTACGATACCCTTTAAAAGCGAGCGGAGTTCGGAAACCCTCTTTTTATCCAATAGTGCCATACGGCATATAAAAAAGCGGTGTGGTATATATATAGCTTTCTTTAGTGAAAGACCAAATTGTAATGAACGTATAGTGGTGAAAGAATGGATGGTGTGACGGCTTAAATCCCCGTCCGATCATTATAGTCATCTCGCAGCCAGTCTTCCACTTTCTTCTCTTCGGCGAAGAAATCATCGCTTTCCTGCTTGCCTTCTTTCTCTTCCATCGGCTCGAAGGCGTCCTCGCCCGCGCCGCATTTCGGGCAGATCATGGGCGGCGTGTCGCCTTGAGCGATATAGCCGCAGACCGTGCATCGCCATAATGTCATAGCATGATCACCTATCTTCCTTTCGCTTCATTCCTGTCTTTCTGCTGCTCACTTTCTTGTCCTTGCCGCTCCGCCAGTCTTATACGGGGTATAGCTTTCTTTTCCCTTGCCGCTTTTCTCTTCCGGCGTCGCGTCCAGATCGTCGCGCTGATCGTAATCGCACGTCTCGCAGACGAGGCAGTCCGTGCCGAGGTATCTCTCGAGATATATATTTTTCGAGCCGCACTTCGGGCATTGATGGTCTGGAGTCATGGTCACTCAAAACCGGATGAAGTTGAGCTTGTCCACCTGCTTCTTGGCCTTCTCGATGTTCTTGTTGAAGTCCGTGAGGAAGCGCTTCATGTGCTCGGCGCAATGCGCCTTGTTCTCGCCGCACAGGATCCTGCCGTGCGTGCAGTCGTCATGGATGACACGGAGCTCCTTGTCGTCCTCGATGAGATGCTGCTTGTACATCTCGAAGACCATGCAGATCTCCGGGATGCCGCCCTTCTTGCGCTGCTCGTCTTCGGTATCCCTGCCGCCGGTCTTTGCGCGCTTGATCTTTTTTATGGCGGACTCCGGCGTTTCCGGAAGCTCGATGCAGGACTCCGGCTTTGACTTGCTCATCTTCAGGTCGCCGTCGAGCGACGGCGTGTACTTATGATAGATGCTGGACGGGGCGACAAAGCCGTACTTGCTGTGCGTCCTGCTGACGATGTCCCTGGTCAGACGGATGTGCGGGTCCTGGTCGACGCCCACCGGTACGATGCCGGGCATGGCGCCGTCAAGCTGCGGGAAGAGGATGTCTCCCACTTGCGTGATCGCGCTCATGATGCGCGATGGGTCGGCGTTGCCATAGATGGCACGGAACTCATTGAGCGTGACTTTTTTCGCGAATTCGTACGCGAGATGGAGGACTCGCTTGTTCTCGGACTGGAAGTAGAAGAGCGTCTTCTTCGGGTCGAGGCCGAGGGCGATATAGGAAGGGATGTGGAATTCCATGGCCCTGCGCTGGGCATCCTCGATGGTCACGCCGCGCGTGGCAGCGGCCTCAAGGTCGGCGATGCACATGTACGTCTTCGCGCCGAGGTCCTGGAAATAGCGGATGTTCTCCACGACCATCTTGTTGCCGAAATGGATGCGCTCCGCGCTGGGCATGATGCCAGAGAGGACGTAGAACTTCTTCTTCTGCTTGATGGCGTCCGCGATAGTCTTGATGTCCCTGCCGGCGAACACCACGCCGCGCCGCATCAGCCTGTTCGGATTCGGGAAAAGCGCCGGATCAAAAAGGTCCAGGCCGAAGTCCTTGATGAGCTTGGTGTAGTCTTCCGGCAGCGTCGCGCCCCATGGATCGATGATGGCCATGCTGTTGTTGGAGAGAACGTGGTATTTAAGGTTTTTGGCTTTATCCGGCTCTGTCCCGAATGAAGCCGGCGCGCTCCGCACTGTCCTTACCCCGATGCCCTTGGTCGCTTACCGTTTATGCCCCGATTTCTTTTTCTCCCCTCGGAAGGTGAGGGGAGAAAAAGAAATCGGTATAGCGGAATGCAAAAACACTAGGGGTGGGCTGGCGCACAGCGGCGAAGCCGCAGATTCAGGACAGAGCCGTCTTATCCGAGTGTCCTAGCTGCTGTCATAGCGGGAACGGGCGATGCCATCGGAGCAGCCTTCACCGCAAGCTCCACCACCGTCTTCTCCTCATCCTTTTCCGCTATCTGCACCAGCTGCGGCATCGGCTCATGGCCGAAACACACACGGTAGAAATCGCATTCTCCTGAGGCATATTTGCAGAGCGGCGTGACCTTCTTTGGATAATCAGCCATATCCACTGTCTGTGTGTTGAGGTGGATCTGCTCTATCTCAAATCGGGCGTCATTGATCAGCTCTTCCGTGACATCCATCGTGACTTCGCCATGCTTTAGGAACCACAAGCCGACCTTATTCGCGTGCTTGCCGAACTTCTCGGAATACAGGAGCGCGTAGATCGCGAGCTGCAGCCGGTATTCCGGCGTCATCTCCCCATGCTTGCTCGTCTTGTAGTCCATGATCTTGACCTCATCGCCATGATGCTCGATGTAGTCGATGAACCCGCGGACATTGAGGTCAGGGCTGCGGAATTCCTCTTCGATCATGGCCGGCTTGATCCTGGCAAAGGCCTCCTGGAACGGTATCTCCTTGATGAGTGGATGCAATCGGAGGAAGATATGGTTGAGCCAGTTCGCCATCATCTGGAGCGTGTCCTCGTAATAATGCACGACATCGTAATCGGATCTGCAGTGCTTGCGGATGGATGGCTTTTGTCTGTCCCACTCCTTGTGGAAGAGATCCTTCAGGTGGTTGGTCAGGCGTTCCACATAGTTCTGCTGGACGATGCCTGCAGTATTGAAGTCAAAGAAGCTTTCAAGGACAGCATGCACGAGCTTACCGCGCACGAGGTGGATGTTCTCCTTGGTCGGCAGCTTGGCGATGTATTGATAATAGTATTTTCTCGGGCACTGCTTATAGCACAAGATGGAGCTTGGACTTTGCATTCTCGCTGCTTTTGGGGGTGGCATCCAGGACCTCTTTTTGAACGTTTTCGGCTATTCTCATACGTTTCAATCCCCTTTATATAGTTTTTGTCCGGATGGCCAGTGGGGAGTGGGAAGAAGACGGGTATTTTCTCTCTTCCCCAATAGGTGGGAAGAGAGAAAAACAGGTGGAAAGCGAAAAGAGGTGATTGGTGTTATCTTGACGCTAAAAGCTGCTCATAAACATCAATCGGCGGTGGAGAAACATCCAAACCTTCGACAATGATACTGCTTGCCCAAGCCCTCTCCGCAGAACCACAGATGTCTTCGATATTCCTTGGCGACATGCCTTCACTCGCTTTTCCGAGAGGAGGTAACCGCTCTGCATCAAGATGCTTGGCATAATACCTGAAGATAGCAATCCGCTCATCTTCGTTCGGTAAGGGAAAGCTGATTGTCCGATTGAACCTGCTGAGCAGGGCATGATCGAGATCGGCCGCCCTATTTGTCGCGCCGATAGTCAGCACGTTTTCCACGGAAGCGAAGCCCTGAAGCTTCCGCAGCAAGACGGATAGGATCCTTCTCGTGGCCTCATGCATATCGTTGTCTCTTGAACCGGCCAGCGAATCTATCTCGTCGAGGAATAATATGCTCTTCTCCAGCTTGCCGCTCAGGTCGAAGACCTGTGCCAGTCGCCTCTCCGCGACGCCATACCAGCAGCTCATTATCGATTCGACTGGTACATACACAAGGGGGATGCCGCTCTCGTTAGCTATAATCCTCGCTATTGTCGTCTTGCCCGTACCCGGAGGGCCTTCAAACAACACCGCACGAGGGATGACTTGGCCAGTTCTTGTTCTTGTCAGTCTGCTGACGCCGATGTATACATCTGGCCGCTGGAGTGGCAGGACGATGCCCTCCATGATGTCACGCTTTACCCGCTCGTAGCCAGCTATGGCATCCCATTTCAGGCTTCCATCAGGTTCATAGACCACAGCACCGGAGGCCGTCAGCTCTTCTTTCGGGTTCTTCGGCTTGCCGTCACGGAGCGCATATTTTTTCCAGACGTCGAGGACGCAGTTTATCTCCTCTTGCCGGAGCGTGTCTTCTTTCTCGAAGGTCAGTTCAGCGACCAGCTTATCCAATGATTTATCATAGACTCTTTGGTCGTACTTGAACCGCATCCTATTTCTCCTTTGCTGGTCATCCCTAACCTTGCCGTACAGATGCTCCAATTCCCCGACGATGCTGTATCTGAAGAAACCGTCAAATTCTACAAAACGCTGATAATACTGGCTCATGATTTCTACAGCATCCAGAAAATCTCCTTTGGAGAATTCATCAACACCAAACATGATCTTTATCCTGCCCTGTCGATAGGAAGAGCTAGGTCTGGCCGCATTGATGCTCTCTGGCTTCGCATCTTTCAGATAGGCCTCGGTTTCCCGGTCTATCTGCTGCTTCATGACATCGTAAGGTATCATCTTATGGCACTCCCAATGTCATGTTGATGTGTCGCTCTTACTATCCAAGATTCGTGTTTATGTCGGCCAGTACTTAATTCATTATGCGGTTCGTCCCAATATTCTCTTCGCTCGACACCTATCACTCTTAATCCTACATTTTCAGCTAAGTTATGGACTCCATCTCTTGAATAAAATCGATAGGGTGTTCCACTTCTCTTCTGCCACCGATCTCCACCAAGATGCTGTGCCTCAGCTCGACTTGAATCATCCATTGTTGCAAATTCAAGAAGTGTTTCACCACGAGGAGCAAGATGTTCGGCTACTCTTTGCATAACTGTTTCTGCATCCCAAATATGTTTTAATACTTTAGTCGACATGATAACATCAAATCGTCTCTTTAGCCGAAAATCTGAGAGATCAGAAAACAATAAGTCATAGCTTCCCGTGGTTCTTCCTAAAACCCGTTGCTGTACCTCTTGAATCTTCATTGCATTATCCCGTGCGCGAAGTAAGGCTTGTTGTGACGCATCAATACCGACACAATCGAATCCAGCCTCTAAGAAGGGGATGAGATTACGAAAATCGCCGCAACCAAGGTCTAGAACAGAACGGTAGTCTCCTGAGTAATCCCATAAAACTCTTCCAGCAACAAAATCACTTGGTTCATCAGACCAGACGCATCCCCTTTTAGGGGTTTGTTTTTCATAGAGTGGATCCCAATGGAGTGCAGCTGGAGAGAGCTTCGTCGGCTTAAAATCTCCGACCACTGCATTTTTTCTGTCGATACTAAAAACAAAATAGTCACCATAGGCAACTGCTCTCGGTCCATGTTCGGATGGGGACTCCCCTAATAGGAGATTAGCCAAATAATTCATTGACCAATTATGCGCAACAACTAAAATGACATCATTGGGACGAGCCTCATCAAAAATTCTTCTGAAACCACCAGCCACTTGAGCATATCGATTTTCCCATGGCTCAACGCCCTCAACATTTGCAGCATATAAAGAATCAAGATTGACTGGCAGGGATATTCTTGGTTGGCCTGAATAGGGACCAAAATCCCTCTCTCGAAATTCTGGAGATGTTTCTATTCTCGTCAAATCTGGTTCTGTAGAAAAGCCTTCTTCTCTATCTATTTGTGATTCGACTAAAGCTGCTGTTTCTTTAGCTCGCGAAAGATCTGAAGCGACTATTCGATCAAAACCAAGTCGCCATCCTAATTGCCTTCCTAATGCCGCGGCTTGCCTTCTGCCGGTGTCAGAAAGAGGAACATCAACATGGCCTTGCAATAGTCCTTCTAATCCTGCTTGCGTCTCCCCATGTCGAGCTACCACTAAAGTAAATGAATATAATGGATTATATCCTGCATTTTCACCAGTGAAGATGTTTTGCGTTCTCATTGTAGTGTACATGGATCCCTACGGCACTCCCGGCGTCATATCGATGCGGTAGGTTACCGTACCATCCGGATGTCGTTCGACCCGGTCAGGAAAAGACAGTGGATACTCTCGTTCGTCAGGGCACTGATACACTGCCACGGTGCTAATGCCATTTTCTTCTCGCCTGCATCCGCGGAATGCGGCAGGTTCACCGCTCACAAGATATGCCAAACCCGCGAGGAATAGGGCTTGTCCTGCGGCAACCGCGGTTCCGAGTCCATAGCTGCGTCGTGCTTCCCGTCGTTCTGCTGCTTTATGTCCGGCAGCGTGAGCGATAGACGCCGTATCCAATCCATTCATTTCGAGCAATGCACAGTAACTATCAGAGGGACTGTACCCATCGAGGCACAATTGCGTCACCTTGCCGCGCAAGCCGCGGTCGTGCATGAGCGCTTTCACGCGCTGGCCGACGCTTGAGCCGCGCAGATTCTCTTCAACAACAGTGATGTGACGATATTCGGCAAGCAATGCTGTCAAGGCATCTTCATCCATAGGCGCGATGCTCGGCAGCTGCGCAACCGTAAGGGTAGCGCCATACGCTTCTTTCGCCAGTCGTGCCGCATCAAGCGCGTCATATGTGCGCAGACCAGTCGCTAGGATGAGCCCATCTCGTCCCCCCTCATGAACGAGGTGCGGCTGGGACAAGCGCTCTGGATCGAGCGCGGGCAGTCCTCGCTCCGGGAGCTTCGCCCATTGCGCCATCATTTTTCCATCGAGTGTGCTTGCATTTGTCGCAACGCTTCGATGATTCCGCCGGTGCGTGCTCTCCGCTTCCTTCGGCGTCGCGATATAATACAAACCGGGATGCTCTAGCGTGTGACGAAGCATGACTTCCGCTTGCTCATGGTCTGCCGCATCCATCAGGGTAAGATTCGGCAATCCAGCAAGCTCGTAGACATTGATGCCATGATGACTCATGTCATCCTTGCCAGCGCTCAAGCCGGTGTGCGTGCCAAGGAGAATAGTCGAAGAGCGTGGCGCTCGGAGCGAGTGGAGCTGGGAGAGACTGACAAGCTGTTCTCTCGCCCTATTCGTCAAAAACTGGCCGAAGGTTGCCGCGATGACATTCCTGCCGAGAAGGGCGTGCGCTTCAGCCTCGCTCACGAGTTGCTGTTCGCTGCAGCCGACGTCGACATAGCGTGATGGATCGACATTTTGCATCTGAATTGCGCCGGTACTTGTGCCGGTGTCTGCGCTGAGGACGGTGAAGTCGTACTCTGCCGCGAGCTGCTCAAGGGCCTGGCCGAGTCGTTTGCCGGAATGCTTCGTGCGGCTCATAGGATGCCTCTGATCGCTTCATCGAGCGTCGTGCCGGGGACTTTGGCGTGGAATGTATTCTTTCCACGCATCGTCGAATGCCCAGCACCTTTGACTGTATTCAAAATAACCGCTATCGGCGAGACGCTTGTCTTTTCTTCGATAAGCTGGCGTGCATAATCGAATGTTCGTATCATCGCTCCCATGTTATTTCCATCGATGACTGGATCAGTCCGCTCATCGACGAATAATCGTGATGGATCAGCACATCGATTTGCGATCTCCGTTTCATCCTCCATTCGTTCCAGCTCTCTTCCTAAAACGGTAAAGCCGGCAGCGAGCAATTGCTCCCGATACTGCGCATGCGTCACTGCGCCATCAAGCCCATATCCATTGAAGTTGAGGATATAGACAAGATTGTTCAACCCACGTATCCCCGCGCTTCTTGCTGCCTCAAGCGTCGAGCCTTCCTGGAAGCTTCCATCGCCATCCAGTACGACAACTCGACGCACGGTGCCATCATGTCGTCTTTTTCCTCGCTCATAATCACGATGAAGAATATGCGCCATGCCCGTACCTTTCGGCAAGGCTTGTCCGAGACTGCCCTCATCTGTCTCGATACCCGGAACTGTAACTTTTGGATGGCCGCTCAGACCATCCGCTTGTCGATAGGCATCATGCAATCTCGAAATGTCAAAGAATCCTTTTCTCGCGAGCACCGCGTATACGGCTGGTGCATTATGGCCGCATCCTAAGACGAAGATATCCCTTTCCTCGTCCTCTGGATTTGCTGGATTCACGCGCACGAGCGGATTGCCGTCAGCCAAGGATGCATTGTATGCGGCAACAACAGCTTCAACGATCGAGAAGCTTCCCGCAGGATGGCCGGAACGGTCAGCATGGTAAATGGCGGTGAGAATATCTTTTCGTACCTCTCTTGCTCGATCTTTGAGGTGTCGGATGTCCCTTTCCCCAATCTGATGTGACGTGTACATTTTTACGGATAGTTATGTTTCTTATGTGTTACCCCTTTATTAAGCTTTCGTTTTTAACTACTAATAAGTAGTATTTATAAAACATCGTTAAAACCCCTTAATTCGCTACCAGAAAGCCTTAATAACCCTGCCTGTTTGTCAGGCATCATGACACTCGCCGCTTGGGTGGATCCATCGTATCTCCAGCATCCTGACGCCCTCCGCCGACGGTTTCTTGCGGCAAAACCCTTCCCGCATCTTGTCCTGCATGACTTCCTTCTTCCCCAAAAAGCTGAAGCGGTCTTGCGCGCGTTGAAAAAAGAACAATGGACGCTGAAAGATGCTGACCTTTTCCGTTTCAAACAGACGCATGAGCTTCAGTCATCAAAAAATCCGATCATGCAGGAGTATTATCATCTCTTCAGCTCCAAGGAATTCCGTGATTTTGTCGCGCATGTCACCAGCACGCATCCATTGCGCAGCATTGATGCCGCTGGCCAAACATATTCCAACGGCGATCATCTCCTGCCGCACGATGACCGTCTTGAAGGGAGAAAAATAGCGTACGTGCTCAACCTGACGAAAGGCTTTACCGCGCGCGATGGCGGCCAGCTTAACTTTTTCGCCGTCAATCCAAAAACAGGCCATCCGACAGCGATCGTGAAATCCTTCACGCCGCATTTCAATACACTCTTCCTCTTCAAGGTCTCTGAACGATCATTCCATCAGGTGCGCGAAGTGCTCTCGAACAAGAAACGCATCTCCATCGGAGGCTGGTTCCATGGATGAGCTCAAGCGATGGATTGATAAGGATTACTTGAATCCTGTTCTATTGCAACAGATAAGAGACGCATATCGGCAGCAGCAGAGCATCCAGCTGCGCGCCTTCCTCACCGCTGACCGATTCAAGCGCCTCCAGCGTGATGCCCGACGCACGCCACGAACAGCACGGAGCGTGCCGGACATGTTCATCTATGATGCCCTCACGCCGCATGGTATGGTGCTTTCCTTCGAGAACTTCCTGCGCTCGAAGGCATTCGCGCAGTTCCTTTCTTTCATTCTGGGGAGAAAGGCAGCGTGCTCAAGCATCGAGTGGCGGTCATTCAGCCATCGGCACTACACACTCCTGCACGACAAGCTCAAGCAGGAACGAGGTATCTATCTCTTCTTTGATCTCACCGCGCGATGGGACGAGGTATGGGGCGGGTATACGTCTGTTGTCAAGAACGGCGAAGAGCTTGCCCGCATCATCCCGAGAGCGAATGCCCTCACCTTCCTCACCTTGGCAGGGAAGGCGAGGCATTTCACGAGGTATGTGAATCACAAGGCCAGTCAGCATCGTCGCCTTGTTCTTGTGGCAAGATTTAAATAAGGGCACGCATCCCGCACTATCATGAAACCCATCGACATGCTCTGGAAGCTCAAGAAAGGGGACAAGGTCAGGCTGGGCAAGGCCGCCTTCGCTGTCAAGCGCATCCTCACGCCTCAAGGCAAGCAGGACGAGCGCCTGCTCGACCTCGGCGAGGGCTTCTTCGTCATCCTCACGAAATCTGGATATAAGATCGGCAGGTTCGCCCCGAAAGGGACGCCGGTGACGGTAAAGAAGATACCGAAAGCATAAGCTTGCTTGTTTCCCGCGTTCGTTCTCGCTTCAGCTGTACTCGTGCCAGTCCTTGATCTCCAGGTCATCCATGCCCTTGCGAGAGATCGCCTCAAGGAACAGCTTTGCGATCTGCGCGTTCGTGAGCAACGGCACATTGAAATCCACCGCCTGCCGTCGGATGAGGTAGCCATTCGTGAGCTCCTTCTGCTGGTAGCTCTTTGGGATATTGATGACCAGATCGATCTTGCCATCCTTGATATGGCCGAGCACATTCGGCTCCTGCTTCTCCAGTGGCCAGGCAAGCACCGTTGCAGGGATGCCGTTTTCCTGAAGGAATTTTGCTGTCCCTTCTGTGGCATAGAGCGGAATGCCCGTCGCGGCGAGCTTCCGTACGCCTTCCAGCAGCTCTGCCTTCTCCTTGATCGGCCCCATGGAGAGCAGGACACCTATCTTCGGCATATGGAAACCGACGGAAAACAAGGATTTCAGCAAGGCCTCATAGACATCATACCCCAAGCAGCCGACTTCGCCCGTCGAAGCCATTTCGACGCTCAGGATCGGATCGGCGCCGCGCAATCGGGAGAACGAGAACTGCGGTGCCTTGACGCCGACGTACTCCAGATTGAGCGTGTTATACTTTCCGCTGATGTCGAGGCCGAGCATGGCCTTCGTGGCAAGGTCGATGAAATTGTACTTCGTCACCTTCGAGACAAAGGGGAAGCTGCGTGAGGCGCGGAGGTTGCACTCGATGACCCGGATCTGGTTGTCTTTCGCGAGGAACTGGATATTGAACGGGCCGGTGATGCGCAGCGCCTTCGCTATCTGTTTGCTGACGATCTTGACACGGCGCATGGTCTCCAGGTACATATGCTGCGGCGGCAGGACAAGGGTTGCATCGCCGGAATGCACGCCGGCGTTCTCCACATGCTCCGAGATGGCGTAGATGACCACCTCGCCGTCCTTCGCCACGGCATCGATCTCGATCTCTTTCGCGTTCGTGATGAACTTGCTCACCACGACCGGATGCTCTTTCGAGACATCCGCCGCTTTCTGCAGGTAGATCTCCAATGTCTCCCGGTCCGTGGCCACGCTCATGGCCGCGCCGCTCAACACATACGACGGCCGTACGAGCACGGGATAGCCTACCTTCGTCGCAAAGGCATCCACTTCTCCGATCGACCTCGCCTCGATCCACTCCGGCTGATCGACGTCAAGCTGCTCGAGCAGGGCGGAGAACTTGTGGCGGTTTTCCGCGGCATCGATGCTTTCCGCACCCGTGCCGAAGATGCGCACACCTTGATGATACAGTTTCATGGCGAGCTCGTTCGGGATCTGTCCGCCCACCGAGACGATCACGCCATCTGGCTGCTCTTTCTCGCAGATGTCCAGCACGCGCTCAAAGCTCAGCTCATCGAAATAGAGACGGTCGCATACATCATAATCCGTGCTCACTGTCTCCGGATTGTTATTGATCATCGTCGTGAGATGTCCAAGTTTCCGGAGCGTGAGCACCGCATTGACGCAGCACCAGTCAAATTCCACTGAACTGCCGATGCGGTAATGCCCAGAGCCGAGCACGATGACGTTCTTTTTCTGGTCGAAGACGACATCATCCTCTTCCCCATTGTAGGTGAGGTAGAGGTAATTCGTCTTCGCCTGATATTCCGCGGCGAGCGTGTCGATCTGCTTGACGACAGGGAGAATGCCGTACCGCTTCCGAAGCTCTCTGACGCGCAGGGCCTGTTCATCGTCGATTCCATTCCTGCCATCCCTATCGGTGTCCTTGAAAAGCAGCGAGGCGATCTGGCTGTCAGAAAAGCCCTGCCGCTTGGCCAGCTTCAGCAGATCTTGGGGGATAGTGTCAACGGTGCATTGCGTCAGTCTGGCCTCCGTCTCGACAACATGCCTGATCTTGTGCAGGAACCATCGGTCGATCCTTGTCAAGTCATGGATGCGGTTAATGGTGTAGCCTTGTTTCATGGCCTCGACCACCGCGAACAGGCGCTTGTCCGTCGGGCTCTTCAGCTCCCGTTCAAGGTCGTCGAAGGGAAAGGCGTTGCCGGTCAGGCCGGTGAGTCCGCCGCCAAGCATGCGGATGGCCTTCTGCATGGCTTCCTCGAATTTCCTGCCGATGGCCATGACTTCTCCAACAGATTTCATCTCGCTGCCGATCTCCAGACGTACATTCTTGAACTTCTGGAGATCCCATCGCGGCATCTTGACGACAATATAATCAAGGGCAGGCTCGAAGCAGGACTTCGTGACCTTGGTGATGGCATTGTCCAGCTCGATGAGGGAATAGCCGAGCGCCAGTTTTGCTGCGATGAAGGCGAGCGGATAGCCGGTCGCTTTCGACGCGAGCGCCGAGCTTCTTGACAGCCGCGCATTGACCTCGATGATCCGGTAATCTTCGGAATGCGGATCGAGCGCGTACTGGATGTTGCACTCTCCCACAATCCCGAGGTGACGGATGACCTTGATGGCGATGTCGCGCAGCTTCTGGTACTCGCGGTTGGTCAAGGTCTGCGACGGCGCGACCACGATGCTCTCGCCGGTATGGATGCCCATCGGGTCGAGGTTCTCCATATTGCAGACCGTGATGCAGTTATCATGCGAATCACGCACGACCTCGTACTCGATCTCTTTCCAGCCGCCAAGATACTCTTCCACAAGGACTTGTCGGGAGTACGCGAACGCGCGCTTCGCTTTCTCGCGCAGTTCATTTTCATCGAACGCGACACCAGAGCCTTGGCCGCCGAGCGCGTAGGCCACCCTGATCATGACAGGGAAGCCCAGTGCTTTCGCGACGGCGACCGCCTCCTCGATGTCGTATGTCGCCTGGCTTTTGGGTGTGTCAAGGCCGATCTCGGATAGCTTCTTGACAAACAGATCCCTGTCTTCTGTCTCCTTGATGGCGCGGATCTGGGTGCCGAGGACCTTCACTCCATATCTTTCCAGGACGCCGCTTTCTGCGAGCTGCACGCCGCAGTTCAGCGCGGTCTGTCCGCCGAAGGCGAGCATGATCCCGTCAGGATGCTCTTTCTCGATGACTCTCTCGACGAAATATGGTGTGACTGGGAGAAAGTAGATCTTGTCTGCCATCCATTCACTAGTCTGGATGGTGGCGATGTTGGGGTTGATGAGAATGGTTTGGATGCCCTCTTCGCGCAGGGCCTTGAGGCATTGGCTTCCGGAGTAATCGAATTCACCTGCTTCACCTATCTTCAGGCTGCCGCTTCCCAATACCAAGACCTTTTTCGGTTTTTCCATCTTACTTGAGCGCCCTCACGAACGCATCAAACAAAAACTCAGTATCCTGCGGTCCGGGCGTGCTCTCCGGATGGAACTGCACGGCGAAGAACGGCTTGGTCTTATGGCGAAGGCCTTCGTTCGTGCCGTCGTTCGCGTTGATGAACAGTTCTTCCCATTCATCGCTGAGCGATTTCATGTCCACGGCAAAGCCATGATTCTGTGTGGTGATGAAGCATCGCTTGGTGTTGGTGAGCGTGCATGGCTGGTTGTGCGAGCGATGGCCGTACTTGAGCTTGTAGGTGTTGCCGCCTGCTGCAAGCGCGAGGATCTGGCTGCCGAGGCAGATACCGAAGATGGGCTTGTCCTGCAGCATGGCTTTCCGCACATTGTCGATGGTCTTTGTGCACATCTTCGGGTCGCCGGGGCCGTTGGAGATGAAGAGGCCATCGAACTCGAGCAGCAGGAAATCATGATCGTGCGGCACGCGGATGACGCACAGGTCACGCTTGATGAGATTCCTGATGATATTGTACTTGACGCCGCAATCGATGAGCACGATGCGCTTCTTCCCGTTTTGGTTGTAGGTGATCGGCTGCTTGACCGTAACGTCCTTCACGATGTCGATGGCGTTGGGGTCAAACAGCGCGACGTCTTCATCGCCGAAGACTATTTTGCCGAGCATCGCGCCTTTCTCGCGCAATACCTTTGTCAGGCGTCTGGTGTCAATACCGCAGATGCCAGGGATGCCTTCTTCCTTGAGCCAATCCGCGAGACTTTTCTTGGCATTCCAGTGCGAGTATTCTTGGGAATAATCCGAGATGATAAGGCCTTGTGCATGGATACCGTCAGATTCAAAGTGCAAGGGGAGGCCGTGCTGGTCCATCTCCTTGCCCGGCACGCCGTAATTACCTATCAGGGGATACGTCAGCGTGAGAATCTGGCCTTTGTAGCTCGGATCCGTCAAGGCTTCGGGATAACCGACCATACCGGTGTTGAAAACGACCTCACCCGAGACAGAGCGCTCTGCGCCGAACGAGAAGCCTTGGAACTCATGGCCATCTTCAAGAATCAGGCGGACTGGTTTTCCCTCAACCATTTTAAAAAAGAGAGGAGGGGTGCGGGGGTTATAAAGTTTGTCCTTTAGTTGCTCATCGGTACACAGCTTTCGTCTGATCCGTTTCTGGTTCTCCTTACCCATGAGGAGAACCAGAAACGGATTGCGGATGGCGAAATATTTGCGATTACTGCAGAAATCTTGCGAAACAACGAGATAAATTTGGAGATAGTTCGATTGAGCTGAACAATCTCCGTTGTGCGCCGGAAAATTTACGGAAAATTGATGGAAAGGCATATAAAGACGGGAATCATTCAATATGGGTATGACAACAAATTACGACTCCTACGAATAGTTTCTAAAGCAGGATTTATCTGCATATACTGGTAAATGGGTGACGGTTGTAGATAAGAAAATAGTCGCTGTGGGAGATACTCCTGCACTGGTTTTAGAAGAAACCAAAACAAAGACATCAAGAATACCGTTCTTGGCGAAGGTGTCAAGACCTCGATTGAGGATATTATAACTGTTGCTTATGACAATCCTTGCAAGAGAAAGCTTTAAATACTACTTATACTACTTAGTGTTATAAGTGGTACCATGGATACAAAAACCGTCAAGATCAGCGAAACGAATTATCGGTGGCTCTGCACGTATGCTGGAGAGCTGCAGAAAGAATTGGGCGAGCCAGTTTCTATAGATAAGGCCATAACCTTCCTTCACAAGAATGGTAGGATACATGACCTTGCGGGGAGCTGGAAGCTGAGCGATAAGGAAGCAGAAGATATGATGAAACATCTGAAAAAAGGGTGGAGTACATGGAAGATAAGCTCTGTTTAGACACTGATTTTCTTGTCAATTTCTTGAGAAATAAACCTGAAGAAGTTGAATTCATCGCTGCACAGGAAACGAGAGTTGTGCTCGCCACCACGTATATCAATTTATTCGAACTGTATTATGGCGCCTATAAGTCAAGACGACAGGAAAACATAACTGCTCTGGAAGAATTGCAGCATCGATTGGTAGTATTAAATCTGACAAAGGAAGCCGTCAGAAAAGCTGGACAACTATTAGCTTCCTTAGAGAAAAAAGGGGATATGATAGAATTTAGGGATCTTCTCATCGGCTGTATAGCAGAAACGGAAGGATTTTGTCTGAAAACGAACAATAAAAAGCATTTTCAGAAGATAGGCGCATTGATCGTTAAATAAGTGTTACCCCTTCACATTCCCTATCGGCTTGAACGCGACAACCGGCTTGCTTACTCCGGCAAGTTCCATCGTGTGCACAACTTCAGAAATATCCTTGTACGCCTCACCCGCTTCCTCGGCAAGGCCGCCCATGCTGACCGCGTGCACATAGATGCCGCGCGTTTCCATATCTTTCTGCAGCGTCTCGCCGTGGAACTGGTGCCTTGCCTTGGTGCGCGACATGGTCCTTCCCGAACCGTGCGCCGTGCTTCCGAACGTCTCGTCCATCGCCTTCTCGGTTCCGACAAGAAGATACGAGCCGGTCTCCATGCTGCCGCCAAGGATGACTGGCTGGCCGACATCCTGGTACACCTTGGGCAGCTCCGGATGGTGCGGGCCGAAACATCTTGTCGAACCTTTGCGATGCATGACCAGCTTCATCTTCTTTCCATTCACCGTATGCTCTTCCACCTTCGCGATATTGTGGGCGACATCATACACCATGTGCATCTCCATCTCTTCAGGCGTCTTGCCGAATACCTTGGCAAACGCTTCCCGGATGCGATGGAGGATGACTTGCCTATTGCAGAACGCGGCGTTGGCAGCGCATGCCATAGCATGGTAATAGTCCTGTCCTTCCTTGCTCTTGAATGGTGCGCAGGCGAGCTCGCGATCGCGTACCGAGATGCCATACTTCGGCATGACCTCCTCAAAGATCTTCAGGTAATCAGTACCGATCTGATGACCGAAGCCGCGGCTGCCGCAGTGCACCATGACGCAGATCTGGTCGTTCTGCGTGATGCCGAAGCGTTCCGCGATCTTCTTGTCCACGATTTCCGCGCGCTGGATCTCGAGGTAATGGTTGCCGGAGCCAAGCGTGCCGAGCTGCTCGATGCCACGGCTGATGGCGCGATCGCTCACCTTGCTCGCGTCAGCGTGCTCGATGCAGCCATGCGCTTCAGTGCGTTCGATGTCCTCTTCCCAGCCATAGCCGTTATCGACGCACCATCGCGTGCCGCGCTCCATAATGTCCTTGAACTGCTGCCGGTTGAGCTTGACAAAACCTTTGCAGCCGACGCCGGCAGGGACGCGCTGGAAAAGAAGATCGACAAGCTGTTTAAGTTTTGGCTTGACCTCTTTGTAGGAGAGGTTTGTGGTCACGAGACGCATACCGCAGTTATGCGTCACCATGCCATCGGCGATGAAATTGTGGTTCTTATCGCCCATGGTGAAATCATAGACGAAACCATGGTAATCCAATTCGGTTATCTCTTCGATACTATCTCGAATGAATTCTGACTCTCCGATCTTGTTTTGCTTTACAAACGTTTCGAATGACGAAAAGTCAGGGGGGATTCTTGTGCTTGCCTGATCGTGATAAAGATGGCGTTTCATTGTTGCCTGGCTTATGCCATGGCTCCGGGCTATTGAATAGGCCTCTTGTAGTGGCATGCCCTCATGAGCTCTTCGCTTCGTCGTCACAATCAATTCGTTGGCTCTCCGGATGATGCTATGCTTATACTTTAAGTATGCTACGGCAACGATAGACCGTCGCCTTCGTTCACCGGAATATTCATATCCGATCTTTCCCCACAATGCGATAAGATTTTTCGGCTTTGCGGAAATGCGCAGCGCAAGCTTGTGCGTCACTTCACCATAAGCGTTTATCACTCCCTTTTGCCGATATACCTTATTGGTCGTCACCCCGAACTCCAAGAGGAGGTTTGTTATCTCGAGCATGAAGTTTAGGTTATCCCGCTCAAGCCTGTCTATTTTGTTCTGGCTGAAGCTAGGTTCGGTAAAGCTATGCTCTTCTCCTTTCCTCTGCAGCGGTTTGGTCAATTCTGCCCCGAACAATCCGGCGAGGTACAATCGTTTGATCCAAAGGGGGGCATGTTTTATCCAGAGAGGTATGGTGACGGTAGTCCTAGATTTATTCCCTTTCGGGACCCCTAAGGCATGGAGCAGGACTGCCAATGATTGGGAATTGATGTATATCTGGGTGGATCTTCCATCAATTCTTCGCGTCGTGCCGTCCTCGCTTGTTATCGTGCTTATATAATTCTTAGTAGTTACGTGGTTTGCTTCGTAGCCTAAAGCCTGGATGTCTTTTCTTATTTCTTTCAGGTCTTCATACTTTCCAATGGCACGCGTTGACCATATGTCCATACCTCTCTTTACTGAATAATAATGCCCGAGCCATCCATCGCCGGTCAGAAAGCCAACTAATCTCGCCAGGATCGGGATCTTGTTAGAATTTGCCTTCAGAGGGAGGAGTTCCTTCTGGATAAGTTCCTTGATCAATTTTGTCCTGTCGCCGACCAGCCGTCGGATGTTCTCTTCGTCTACTATCATTCGGTCGCCAGGATCTTCATATTCGACCCCTTCGAATGGGTGAGTGACGACGGCGTCTCCTGGAACAAGTGCTCCCGCATCGATCATGGCTGTACCGGTATATATCGGGTGGTCTTCAGAGACGATGATCTCTTCGCCAAAGGATGTCTTTATCTTAAGCGTTTTTGTATCCGCCTCCTTTCGCATGAAGAGAACTGGATTTGCAGATCGCTTCTCTGTATCATGGACATCCATGAATGCGATTTGCTCCTCTCTGAATGTCTCGGTGAAATCTTTTATCTTTTTGAAATAGCCGTACTTTGTCAAGATCTTGGTATCCGGATGGATGCAGTTGATGTCAAACCCGATACCGCCCGGCGAGATGACTCCAGTCTCTACATCAAACGCGGCAACGCCGCCGATGGGAAAACCGTATCCCCAGTGGCCGTCGGGCATGCAGTACGAATACTTCTGGATGCCGGGAAGGCACGCTACATTGGTTACCTGTTCGAATACGCCCTTGTCCATATCCTTGAGAAGTTTTTCAGTCGCATAGATGCGCGCGGGTACGAGCATGCCTTGCTTGTAGCTTGTCGGTAGCTCCCAGACTACCTCGCTGATACGCTTGAGCTCAGGCGGGGGACCAGGTGGGGTTGTGTCGTGCTCGTTGTCCATAGACGAAGACGTTCGGAATGGGCTATTTAAAGGTTGTGATGATGCTGCGCTTTGTTTTTTGCCTGCTCTCCTCATAGGTAAGGAGAGCAGACAAAAACAAAGCATTCTTGCCTAATCTTTATAAGCGGCGGCTTTATTTTACCTGCATGCGCATCCTACTCGTTGACAATGATGGAGTGTTAGCCAGGTCTCTTCAAGACTTATTCGTCGTTCAGGAAGCTAATCTCGATTATGTTCTCTCTGCGCAAGCTGGCTGGCAAAAATTACGGGAAGGACAACGCTATGACGCCATCCTCATCGATGCTTCTGAAGATGTGCTTATAGACGGCGAGCAGTCTCTTTGCGAACTAATCAGACAGCATTATCCAACCATGGAACGCATTGCGCTGACTGGAGAGTATGGGGCGCTTGAGGATACTTATGCCCAAGAACGGTATCATGCTATAATCATCAAAGGCCTAATGCCTTTAGATGCTTATTACAGTCCTCGAAGTTCTTCTGTTTCTATTGATGTTTATGACATACTCAATGGCAAAAAATTAAGAGAAAGATAAATAAAAAAATATTCTTAATGGCACGCGCCGCTACCGCAGCACTTGCACAGCTTCTTGCCTAAGCACAGCACGCCGTACAGCACCAATACCAACGGCCACAGCGTGTCCGCGAGTCCTGCGCCCATCCAGCTGCGGTTCTTCGCGAGGAAGACCAGGCCGACGAGCAATACCGCGAGTCCGGGTGCGCATCTGCCTACACCATGGCATGGGCAACCGCACATGCCGCCACTTTCCATTTTTCCTTTCATGCTACCAACCTCCATTGATCGGTTTTTCTTGTTTTCAGATGTCGAGCACGACTCTCGCTTTCCAGCCAGAGCCTGTCTGCTCGACCTTGAACATATGTAAGGTGACCGCCTTCACGTCGCACATGAGCTTGTGGCGCTTCTGGTCTATGGTTTCGCCCTGCATGGTGCCGATGAGTCGCCAGCCATCCTTCGCTTCCTTGATCGTGAGCTTGAACGCCTTGAACAGGAGCAGGTCCTTGTCCTTCAGGAAGACCAGCTCCTCAAGGAACTCGTATAGCAGCTTGTCGAGATCCTTGCCCTTCACGGCGATGTTCTTCGTCATGCGCGGCTTGACGGACTTGAGCTCGACCATGACCTCTTCGGTCGCCAGGCCGGCATTGACGAACATTTCCTCCAATGTCTTTCCCGTGGCCTCAAAGCAGACATCCGCTGTGGCCACATCGGGAAGGTATCGGTACCCTTTGCTTCGGGCAGCCTTGCCGCTCGCCTTCCGCGCTTTCGCTGGCATAAGCCGTCTAGCGAATTCCCCTATTTAAAGCTTTGCAGGCTTTCTGCAGTTCTTCCTCACTCTTTATGGGAGAACTGCATGTCTTGCCCGCGCAAAGGAAGGCGACAGGCAGGGAGGTCGTTGAGTATCCGGATTCCGCGATGCGCTTCTTGTCCTGCTCCATATCAAGCAGCAGGACATTCGTACAAGGATTGGACAATCTTAGACTTGCCTGCCAGAGCTGTTTCGTCTTCTGGTCGTCACTTTTGCCCACGATGACGATCTTCACCGGATGCAGGAAATGCTCTACCGCGACCGCATAGCCTGCTGCCAGATGGCCATACGTCTCGAACGCGCCGCTCAGTCCGAGCAGGATGGTCTCGGCAGTCTTCAGGTACTTCTCATTGTCCGTGAGGACCGCGAGACCAGTGAAAAGACGCGCAGCCATGGCATTGTCTTCCAATGGACGCTGCTTGCTTGTCAATTCGCCGATATCATCTGCCTGCGCCACGCGATCATGCAGGCCGTACTGGTCCACGAGGTTCTTCGCGATGAAGGCGGCGAGCTTTTCCGCGAGCGTCAGCCAGCGCATGTCCGCGGTATGCTCATACGCCGCGATGCAGGCAAGAGCGCACCAGACATTGTCTGCGGCAAGGCCCTGCACGTCAACCTTGCCAGCCTCGCCTTCATCGCTGCTGTAACAATGAAGCATGCCGTTCTTGTCCCTGAAAAGGTCCTTCATGAGGAAGTCAAGGCTTTTCAGGGCAAGCTCGCGGTACTTCCGTTCGTCGAGCACTGCAGCTGCGCGGAAAAAGGAACAGATCATCTGGCCATTGCTGTCCGCATAGATCGTCTTGTCGATGGAGGGCGCTTTGGCTTTCTTGCGTTCTGCGAGCGTCGCGAGCTTGTAGTACTCCTCGTCCGCGTCCTGGCTGTTGTAGAATCCGCCTCGCTGCCCATCGCCGAGCGTCGTCTCAACATAGTCGAGGATCCGCTGTGCCGCGCGCTTGTATTCCGCGTTTCCGGTCATGGAGAAGGCGTCGAGATAATTCATCAGCGCGCCGGCGTTCGTATCGAGCATCTTCTCGTAATGCGGTGTCTTCCAGTCGCGCGTCACCGAATAGCGGAAGAGGCCGCCTTCCACATCATCGAGGAGCTGTTTCATCTTGTCCAGCGTCAGCGTCGCCATGTCAAGATACTTCGCTTCTCCTGTCCGCGCATGGTTGAGCAGGAGCAGCGTGATGGCGGATGGCGACGGGAACTTCGGTTCCATCCCGAAGCCGCCCATCTCGGCGTCGAAGCTGCTGGTCACGAGGCTCGTGACGAACGGCATGATATCCGCATCCAGCTTTTCCATGCCTCGCTCTGGTGGTTTGCGTTCCTCCGATGGCGCGAGCAGCATCTGGTCATATTTGCTCGTGTAGACCTGATGGATCTGGCCGAGCATATTCGCCAGCTGTCGTGGGGGGACGTACGTGGCTCCGGTGAGCACCTGCCCTTTGCCGTTGAGGATGGCGGTGGTCGGATAGCCGCCGAAGTTATACCGGTCGCGGATATCCGGACGCTTGTCTATGTCCACACGGATCGGGATGAACTTGCTGTTGATGAGTTCGACGACCTCGGGGTCAGAGAACGAGGTCTTGTCCATCACATGGCACCAATGGCACCACAGCGCGCCGAGAGAGAGGAGGATGGGCTTGCGTTCCTTCATGGCCTCCTCGAAGGCCGGCTTGCCCCAAGGACGCCATTGTACAGCGTGTTGAGGCGATTCTTTTTGGTCCATTCGCCTATGGAAGGCGTAGGGGTTTATAACTTTATTGACCATTACTTTTATATAGTAGCTCCGCTCTATCTCTGGTATGAAACTTATTGTCGTATTGGAGCCTCAGAAGGAAGGGGGCTATACTGTCTATGTGCCATCCTTGCCTGGCTGTATTTCTCAGGGAGAAACAAAGGAAGAGGCACTGAAAAATATCAAGGAAGCCATAGAGCTGTATTTAGAGCCAGATACGAATGAGCTCATCGAGCACACGGGCGAAAAGATCACCATCGCCGTATGAAGCTTCCTGTCATTTCTGGGATTGAGGCTATAAAGCGATTGAAGAAAGCCGGCTTTATCGCGGTGCGACAACGTGGTTCTCATGTCCGTCTCGAGAAATTCGATGGAGAAAAAACACTGAAAATCACTGTTCCGCTCCATGCGGAGATGAAGAGGGGGACATTGCACCAGATAATCAAGACTGCGGGGCTATCTGTTGAAGAGTTTGACAAATTGGAATAGCGCCCTTTTTCCCTTATCGCTCCTCTATCTTATCTTTCCTGCCCTGTGTCAGGAGCCAGATAGGTTTCCGTCCGGAAAAGCCTGAATCCAGCTCGTGCCAATGGTTGATCTCCTGCTCGCCGAGCTTCCAGCAGAGGAGGACTTCCCTTCCGCCATGGAACGCGAGGAAATCGACAAGCCCGAGGTCAAGGTCCTTCGCGATGCAGCCCATGCCCTCCAGCTTCTCGAGGTTCTTGTAGAAATCATAAGACAGCTTGTGATACCGCTTGTTGAAGAGCGTGCTGCTCTGGAAATGGTCGAAACCGCAGCTCTTGCAGCTGATCTCGATAGAATCGAGGATGTCGAGGGAATTCTTCAGCCGCTTGAGGCGGTGGACGTGCTTCTCCACAACAGGAATGTGCTGTTGGGCCTGTTCAATGGTGTAGTACTTCCGCAGCATCGGCTGACCTCCTCTTTGTTTCGCGGATTTTCCGATTTTCTTGATAGGTATATGGATGAACGAGTATAAATATATTGCGGAAAATTTGCGGATGACGAGACAATTCGATGGGAAAATAAAAATTTTTCATAGGGAAAATCGCTCTCTGCTATATGGTGAGCGATTTTCAGCCACTTCCGCTCGCTTCGCGATTAGTGGTCTCGTTCTCCTCATGGGTAAGGAGAACGAGACCACTAATCGTCGTGCGGAATGGATTCGCAGCTGGAAAACCATCCCAAGAATACTGATTCACTGCACTGCATCAGGGCAATACTCGCCTTCGCTAAGTTCTGTCCGTGATTTTATCTCTATAAGCATGGCATTTCTCCAGCCGAGCCCATCAAGCGTCACCTGGCCGGATGCTCTGCTGTACCTGTCCGCTTCAGCATCCACTGCGGTGCGTCTGAATGCCCATCCGTCGCCCTCTCTATGGGTCGTCATGCAGCATAATGCCATGCGTATGCGTTCGACGCTCTCTCCGCCGACAAGAGTACATATTCGGCTGGTGCTGCTGCACGGCCTCTTGCTTTCCAATCCTGCCTCGTCAGCGATTTCGCAGACCATCCCATCCTGAAATCCATCATAGACAGCTGTTTCTCCGCTCGCTTCGTGGAACTGTTCATAGGCAAGACCATTGTTCAGCAATCTCGCATTGGCGCTCCAGTATGATCGTGCTGTCTCTTCTCCGAATACTCTCTGCATCTCTCTCATGCTGACTTTCTTTGCCATGAGTGACGCTTCTGCCGCGGCATCGCCTCCCTGTCCGGTTACTTCCGCGTACCAGTCCCTCAATTGAGCCAGCCTTTGCCGCGCCTCATGTTCTGTATCGCTATTTTCGACGAGCCGCTCTATCCTTCTCCTCACTTCACCGAAATCGCCATCGTGTTCCAGGACTAGAGAATAGATGAGCATATCCATCCTGCGGTACTGGTTAAGGTCGTTTCCTCCTTTTATCTCCTGTACCGCCTGTCTGATCGCCGATTCCAAGCCATAAGCATTCGCGTAGGCGGCCCACCTCACCGCGTCCAGCGGTTGGTGCGCCTCATCGATGAAGAGCTGGTATCCGACGAGCATCTGCTCCACTTCGTTGAATTGCGGGATAGCTTCGCCTTCCGTCCCTCCATGCTGCAGATGTCCAAGCCCATGGTTTACTGTGGTTACGTCCTTCATAGTGAACCGAAGGCTTGGGAAATACATGCCCCTGTCGATCATTCCCAAGAAGGAGGTGTTTGTCGTCCATTCCGGATGGCCGCTTAAGCAGGATGCAGGCACTGCCGTAGCATACGCATCATGAGGCATGCCGCCGCTGGTCAAGGCATGCGTCTCGTTTATCAGGTCGATAAGCTCTTCCCGCGGCCGCTCGATGCCGGGCTCCGGCTCCATCTCGAGCGTCTGCATGCTTGCCACGCGGCCATCGACAGGCCTGTTCAGCTTTGTGGTAGTATCGTTGTGCGTGTAGCAGTCCGAACATCCGTTCAGGGCGATGGCTGCGATAAGCGGCAGAACTAGGGAGTTCTTTGCGTTTCTGATGCGCTCTTTGGCGGTGTGGAGCAGTCTATACATTTTGTCTCGATAGTTCAGGGCATCTTAAAAAGCTATCTACCTTTCTCCCTCTTTTCTGGCAGGATAATCGCCCGGCAGCAGATAGCCGCGTCGCGTGATATAATTCGTTACATAACTTGTCCCATAGCTGATAATCGTTGGTGCGATGCAGGATTCAAGACGCTCTGGCGTGTCGTTCAGCCAATGGCCGGCATAGCTGAGCAGGAATGTTGCCGTGGCTGGGATCAGGCTGCCGAAGAAGTAGGAGATGAAACGGTTTTCGATTGGGGAGAAATGCTGGACAAGACGCGCGGTAAGCCCTGTCGAGATAAAGCTTGATGCGGCTTGCGTCGCTCCTGCAGCCATGGCTTCGAGCGTGCCATGGTCATGGTTCACCCATGCGGCGATGGGGCCGTTGCACGCGGCGGAGATGGCGGCGAATTTCGCATTGAAGAGCTTGTGGTATGCGCTGGTGACTGTCTCGGCGAGGGTCATGCTACTGGGGAATTTTTATGCGCACTTGACGAGCGTCGTCGTTTGCCTATCGGGCATGGCCTTGTAGCAACCGAGCAGCGCCTCACCGAATTCCCTGTAGAATCTGGTTGTTCCTTGCGTGGGCAGCGCGGGAAGATCGGGAACCAGGCTCGCGGTCACAACCTTATCGGGCTTGTTATCTTTGAAGTAATACGTAGTACTCGTCATCCTCTGCATGCCTTCGTAGCCATGCTGGCCAAACCAAAGCACGAGATCATCCATGGCTGTTTCTGGCATTTTCGCAAGCGATTGCCGAGCATGGAATCCGAGGTCGTGCATCTCGCGTACACTCGCGTGGCTCGGCAGGTGCCATAACGGTTCCCTGGTGCCATGCTCATAAAAGAATCCAAAGCTATGGAAGATACCTCGGACATGGCTGGCAGAATAGTTCAAGTAGCCGATGACATCGCAGGCTTGATCCAGATATCCTCCTTCCTCGGCGGTCTCTAAAAGCTTGTACAATTCCCCTGCCGCCCTGCGGCGTACTGTATCCCAATCTGTTCTGTCGGTTACATCGAGGACGCGCGAACTGCCCTCTCTTAAACGATGAAAGCCAATAGTTTTGTAATCCTCTCTTCCGTGGCGTAATGCATCTTCAAAGTCGTTCGAAGCGAGAACCGTCCAGTTGCCTACAAATAGCGAGACCGCTGAATGGAAACGCTCTCCTCGTTTGGCGAGCTCGAGTAGTCCAGGCTTTGCTTCAGGGCCATCTGCTCTGGCGACTGCAGTTTCAAGAGTGGATAAACTGGGAAATGAGAAGGAAAGTGGTGTATCCACGACGGTTGTCGCCTTCGCAACTCTCCACTTTCTTATCAGATCGATTAAGCCCATGCGCTAAGGGAAGACAGCGGCGTTTATATATTTTGTGTTAGGAAGATGCTATCTCTTCCCCGCCATCTGCAGTATCTCCTTCACTGTCGTCGCCTGTGTCGCCTTCTTGTCGTCCCGGATGCGCACGAGCCTGGGAAAACGGAGGGCATAGCCTTGTCCGTGCTCCCTGCCGCAGGTATGGTTCGGGCTCTTGGTGAATTCCGCACCCACAATCTCGACTACCATTCCTGGTGCGAACCATATGTCTGGCGTCATTGCGTCAGTCACTACAACATTCTTTGGGCACGTTGGAACTTTCCATCTCGAAAGCGTCTTGGGAAACGACGCGAGTTGTTTATCCGTAAAGCCAGAGCCAAGTTTGCAGACCGTTTCGAAGCGTTCTTTTGGTGGATTGTATGCTGCGCAAAGCAACGCGCCGTACGCGCCCGCGCGTTTCCCTCTCCCAAAGAACGCGCCGACAATCGCAAGATCGAGTGTCTCCCGCATCTCCTTGACATACTCTTTCTTCCACTTGATCCAGAGCCATGCCCGTGCACCTGCGCGATAGACAGAGTCCTTCTCGCACGATTTCGCGATGATGCCCTCGCAGCCTCGTTTCAGGGCTTTCTGGAAGAAGTCAGCGACTTCCTCCATCTTCGTCGTCATGACCTGCCGCGCCAATTGGATCGCGGCGGTCGGCCTCACAATCCTCTCGAGCGCCTTGCGGCGTTCCGGATACGCCGCATTCAGGTATGGCCTTCCATTCAGGTAGAGCAGGTCAAAAAGGTAGTAGCAGGTCGGGATCTTCTTCATGTACAGCTCGACATCATGCTTCCGTCTGCGCTGCATGAGCACCTGAAACGGCAGCAGCTTGCCGTTCTTGCCTACCGGAACGACCTCTCCCTCGATGATGAAGCTCTTTCCGTTTACCTGCCTTTTCACCGCATCCGCAACATCTGGGAACTGGCCGGTGATGTTTTCCAGACGGCGGGAGTAAAGCGTGATCTTGTCCCCCTGTTTGTGCGCCTGGATGCGCTCGCCATCATACTTTTCTTCAGCAGCGACGTGTTTCATGCGCCCGGCTATCTCCTTGATATCCTTGACACGCTGGGCGAGCATCATCTGGATGGGCCTGCCGACCATCACGCCCGATCCTGCTTTTCGGATGCCAGCGATGCCGTGGCTCGCGATAGCTTTTGCGATCATGCCGATGTCAGGACAGGTGTTGTACGCCTGTTCAAGCTCTTTTCTCGCATGTTTGCCGCCGGCATACGCTACCGCGAGGCTGTCCAGCAGTGTCATCGTGCTCGCGCCGAGGCGCAGCTTGCCGACACAGATGCGCGCGATGTACTTGGCTTCCTGCGGCGATGCCTTCTTGAAGAGCTGTGCGAGCATGGCAGTCTTTTTCTCCTGGCTGCCGCTGCCGGAAAGACGGGCTATCGAGTGAAGCGTGTCAAAAACTTCCTTGACCGTCAGCACGCCTTTGGCTCTTCCGACAAGAGCTTCAGCAGCAAGACCGACATCTCCTTTTTTCTTGGAGATAGCGGTGACGGAACCTTCTTCCTTTCCTGTGGCATTGGCGATGGCCTTAATCACCATCTTGTCCGCCATGCCGATAAGCACATTTTCATGCTCTGCGGCTATTTCGCCGAGCAGGAGGTGGGCGATTGAGGGTACATCCGCTTTTGGTGCTTTCTTGAAAAAGGCAGAAAGCAGCTCGCGCATCTTCGTGCCGGAGCTGGTGGATTCGAGCTGGGTGAAGATTGAGGCTAGCTGGGCGAAGCGCATATGGGGAGAAGAGAGGGTGGGATATTTTAACATATCGTTCTTGACAGGCTATTTTAAGTATGACCATCAAAGAATAGTAAACTTGATAAATTGGTTTCATTTTCTTCTGTCTATGGGGGTTATCGCAAGACCGGACATCCTGTATCTTCAGCCTGCAGTTCCAACAAATGTTGTCTGGGGGTACAACCAGAAAGCAGAGGAGCAACTGGACGTGTGTATTGATGAAATGCTATGTGCCCTCCTCGCACCCCCCGAAGCAACGTTTCGTCATCCCGAACTGCGGGAGGATCTCGAGCTGGACTTGCTGGTCGATAAGGCCTTCAATCCAGCTTTTTGCCCAGAATTCGTGAAACGGGTCATCGCGACGGCTTCTACAGACAAGGCGATCATTGAGAATCGACAACAGACACTTGAGTATTTGTTCCAACGCCCTGATGATCGAACATCTGTCGAAAAGATCGCTCTATCGCTCAATGGACTTGTCAAGCTATTAGTAGATATTGACAAACAGAAAAAATTATCGAAGATAAACCCTAATGTACAACAATATAGTGGTGGTCTGCTGGCAGCGGAAGTGACGCTGCTTTCAGGGTATGTCGATGTTGTTCATCAGCTGGCTAGCCTTCCTGACCCATCAAACGCCTTGCAGCAGCTTGCGCAATTTGGAAAAACGATCGAGCAGAGCGATGCGTTCAAGGAACTCGAGACGTATTCAATTGCTTTCAGGAACCGGCACGTCTTGACACTGGAGGTCATACTTGATGCTGTTGGTGGGATTACTGGTGTCCAGGTGACGGGTGTCCAGGCCAGCGGCAGTTTCTCCCGCTACGGCTTGATGCTCAACAGGGGCGGAGAAAGGGTTCTCGGACGATTCGGGATTGATCCGTACACGCTCGTCGCAGAGGCTATCGATAAGATTGTTGCAAAAAACGTGCAGCAAATCAGCGAAGCCACGTTTCTCTTAGGGCCGTTGGACATGTATCTTTCCTGCTTGCGATTTTATGAGGAGATGGCGAAGAGAGATGTTCCCTTGATGCTTCCGGAAATTAAGGAAGCGGAACATCGTGATGCGCATATTCCTGGCGTGCGTAATCCGCTTCTTCTCTATCAAAAGGGGGAGAAACGGATTATGAGTGGTGCGGATATCGTCTCGAATGATATTCTCTATGATGAGAGAACACGATTGCAGATGATCACTGGCCCAAATAGTGGTGGGAAGACAGTATTTACACGCGCCACCGGCATCGATGTGGTTCTCGCGCAGAATGGAATGCGGATTCCCGCAGAGGCGAATGGAACAGGTTGCTATCTGAGCGTCGTCGATGGATTGTATACCCTCTTTATCTCTCGGGAAACGACAGACAGTGCAGCTGGCCAGTTGGAGTACCAAGGGCGACAGATTTTGCGTGTCCTGCAGCAATTAACTCCTCATAGCCTTGTCCTATTCGATGAGATTGGCAGGGGAACGAGCGAAGCAGAAGGAACTGAATTCTGTTTCGATAATATTGTCTACCCGCTTGCCGTAAGCAAAGAAGGTTCTCTCGGTTCTGCTGCGTACTTTTCGACCCATATTCACCAACTCGCAGAGCGGGTGGATGGCATACCTGGTGTGCAGAATCTCCAAGCAGAGATTGTTACTGGAGCAGATAGTCAGCTCGCCCCCACATATCGTATCATTCCCGGAAGGGCAGGTCAGAGTCATGCAAGACTCGTCGAGGAGCGAGTCGGTCTTGGAAGAGAAGGGGTTGATGCGCTGCTCAGAGGACGACGAGAAAGAGCATCATCCTGATTTTCTTTCGCGAGCCTGAAAAGGCTGACAGCAAGCACGGTGTCACGATGAACATACAACGTGCCTGGCGATAGAGCATAGGCGTCAGCGCGATATTTCATCGCATGACCATAAATCTTTGCAATGACATCACTTCGTTCATAATCTCCAAGACCATAATAAATATTTAATGGTTCTATTCCAACGCATTCCGCCTGCCGTTGCTTGCCACGGCCGTCTCTCCAGCCATCTTGGACGTTATCCCAATAAAGCCGGACAAGAAGACCAAGATCACCCGGGCTTGGTGCGACGAAGCTTTGCGCAGCTTCTCCTAAGGCAGTTCGATATTGGTTACGGAAAGTTCTTTCATCAATCTTTTTTCCACTTCTTCGAGTGGAATATTCAAAGAAGGCCAGTACACTTATAAGCATGCCACCGATAGCAAAAACAGCATACATCTCCCGTAGCGATTCCTCAATGTCCATAAGACAGCTAAGGTGGTTGTTCGACTATTTTAAGTTTGTTATTGTCATGGAAATCGTCCCGCTAAACATTTATAAGCTCTATGCCGTCTCCACCATTGATGAGTGACCTTATTCATCCCGACTATCTGAACCCACGCTTCCTCTTCAGCAACCTACGGCCTCGGTTTCTCCTGCCTAAGGCACGGTACGCGAGCGTCGCGGACATCGATACAGACACCTTGGTAGGTTCTGGCATCCACGCTGTCATATTCGATGTTGACAACACGCTCTGCCGTTATCATGGGACAACAGTGGATGATGCTGTGCTGGGGAATTTCGAGCGGATGCGCGCTCGATTCAATACCTGCATCATCTCAAACACAGATGGTTCGAGACGCGCGGAGCTCGAGCAACATTTCGGCATGCATGTCGTCCAATCCCGCATCCGCAAACCACGGCCAGAACCATTTCTCGAAGCGCTCTCTTATCTTGGGACCGCTCCCGGAGAAACAGCGATGATTGGCGATCGCCTGCTCACGGATATTGTCGGTGCGAACAGGCTTGGCATTTATTCAATCCACGTCCGTCCAAGACATCTCTTATCAGAACCATTGCTGGTGATGCTTGCACGCGGATTCGAGATGGCAGCTTATCATTTAATGCGTTAAGAATTAGTATAGCCTTCCGCCCACCGGCACATCCCTATCCGGCTGGATGAGGAAGCACTCGCCATCTCCGCTTGGCACGCCTAAGGTAAGAACCTCTGATACCGCCGGCCCGATCTGCCGTGGCGGGAAGTTCACCACGCACAGGACAAGCTTTCCCATCAGTTCCGTCTTGGTGTACTTTTTGGGCAGCTGCGCGCAGGAACGCTTGACGCCGATCTCTTTGCCTAAGTCGATATGGAGCTTGTACGCCGGCTTCTTGGCTTCAGGAAAATCCTCTACGCTGATGATCTTGCCGACGCGGATGTCGAGCTTCTGGAAGTCGTCGATGGTTGCCATCACTGATATGGGGAGAACCCTCTATAAATAGTTAGCGATTCATCCTCTTCGCTTTTGGTCTCGTCCTCCTCATGGGTAAGGAGGACGAGACCAAAAGCGAGTGGCGCCGCAAACTTTATAATCAGAAGGCGGATTCCCGCGGGCATGGCAACACTCCCCCGTGAAGCGACTGATGGCGCCCGATTGGTCGAGCACTTGGACATTCTCGATGGTGAATGGCCATCACCGCTCCCGGTCAGAGAGATTGCGGAGATCGTTCTCGTTGACCGTACCCAGCTGGCCTATGTCGCCGGCAGGACGCTTGATGGCCGGCTTATTTACACGACCTCTGCCAGCAAGAGCGATGAAGGCGGCAGTCCGCAAACCATGAATTATGCATGTTTCGTCAGCGTTGGTATCGATACCATCGTTGACTACCGACCACTGCAGCCTCGTGGGACATTCCGGTTGCCGATGGCAGACTAAGCGGCTACTTCTTCTCCCCCAAGAACTTCTCCAGTGGCAGACAGTTCGCCACGTCCTTCTTCTCTGCCCAGCCTCGCCTTGCCTGCATGATCCCGAAGCTCATGTAGCGCAGCTGGTTCGCGTCGTGCGCGTCTGAATCGATGACCAGCTTCACGCCAGCGTCAACAGCGGCGCGGATGTGGGTGTCCTTGAAATCAAGCCGTTCCGGGGTCGCGTCAACTTCAAGGAACGTGCCGGTCTTTTTCGCGGTGCGGAAGATCGTCTCGATATCCACATCGTATGGATCGCGCCTGTTGATCAGCCTTCCTGTCGGGTGGCCGATGGCGCGCACGTATGGGTTTTCCATGGCCTTGCAGATGCGAGCGGTCATCTGCTGTCTGGTCATCTTGAAGCTAGAATGCACGCTTCCTATAGCATAGTCAAGCTGTTTTAGTACGCGATCAGGATAGTCCATGCTGCCATCCGGCAGGATGTCCACCTCGCTGCCGGCGAGGATCCTGAGGCGTGGGAACTTGCGCTGCACCTTCTTGACCTCTTCGATGAGCTTGAGTAGGCGTTTCTCTTCCATGCCGTGCGCGATATGCACGCTCTTGCTGTGGTCAGTGATGGCGATGTATGCATAGCCTCGCTGCTGCGCCGCTCGCGCCATCTCTTCGACAGTGTTATTGCCGTCGCTGTACGTCGTGTGCATGTGGAGATCGCCCTTGATGTCTTTCTCCTCCACCAGGACAGGAAGCTTCCCGTTCTTCGCTGCTGTTATCTCGCCGGTGTTCTCCCGAAGTTCTGGCGGGATGTAGCGGAGGCCAAGCTTCTGGTACACCTCTTCTTCAGTCCGTCCGCCGATGGACTTGTTAGTCTTCCTGTTGAAAAGGCCGTATTCAGACAGCTTATACCCTTTCTTGATTGCGATCTCGCGCAGCGCCACATTGTGCTCTTTGCTTCCGGTAAAATAATTCAGCGCCGCGCCATAACTTTTCTCCTCAAGGACGCGGCAGTCCACCTGCAGGTTGTTTTTGAGCAAGACAGCTGATTTTGTCGGCCCTTGTGCCAGGACGCGCTTGACATCCAGCAGATGGACAAAGCGTTCCATGACCGGTTTCGGATCCTTCGCTGTCATAAGGATGTCGATGTCACCGATGGTTTCCTTTCGCCGCCGGACAGAACCGGCAACCTCAATCCTGCCGATGCCTTTTGCCTGCCTGAGCTGATTGACCAGTTCTTCTGCGATAGGCAAGGCCATGCCGAGTGTCATGCGGGCAGTGCCTTGCGCGTACAGCTCCAGACCGCGCGCGATGTTCTCCTCTGTTTTTGCGCCAAAACCGGCAAGCTTGGCCAGCTTGTGCTGCGCAATAGCCTTCTTGAGGTCATTGATATCATTGATGCCGAGCTTCTTGTGCAGGAGCTCAGCGCGCTTGGGGCCGAGGCCCGAGATGTCGATGAGCGCGCTCAGATGCCGTGGGATCTTCTTCTTAAGCGTATCATACTCCTTGACGCGCTTTGTGGTGATGTACTCGACGATCTTCGCGGCAAGACCTTCGCCGACACCGGAGATCTCCATCAGGCCGTCCTTGCCCTTTTTCGCGTAAATCTCATTCACGTCTTCGGGCAGGCTCTCGATGGCACGCGCTGCCTTGCGATACGCGGCAGGCTTCCATTGCACCTTCTGCATCTCAAGGATGTCCGCCAGCTCATAGAAGATGCGGGCAAGGTCGGGGTTGATCATTACCAGCCATAAAGAAAAGGAGGTTTTTAAACATTGCGGCACGGTGCGGTCGTTGATTGTCTTTATACTGCTTTTCTGGTTCTCCCCACCAATACGGAGAACCAGAAAACAGGATCACCGTATCTGCCCAAAGTGCCCAAAGCTTTAAATTGTCCACAAATTCCTTCTCTTCATGTTCATGTCAACTACCAGTATGGATGCAATCGCCAGGGCAACAGCCCTGAAACCCGCGCTGTATGCCAAGCTTCAAGAATATGGTTATCGGCAAGCAGAGCAGTTACGTACGCCTGGTTATATTGATGGTGTCGTGTGCGATGGCGTCGAGATATCTGGCGTGCCGCTTCCGGAAGGGTTGCGTATTGATATCTCTGTCCCTGTCGACGCGCGGGAAGATGACCTCTTCCTTCGAGTCAGCTGCGCCGGAAAGAATTATCTTAGCGCTCGTGCGGAGCTCTATGCGCATTTGGGCAATCTTGATGCTGTTGTCCAGCGCGCTATAGAAATAGCAGAAAGGGGAAAAGGGGTATTCTGCTTTAATAAGGATAAGGCTATCTAAACTTCAATACCTTTCTTCTTTTCCTTCCCTTCAGCCTTCTTCGTCATATTCCTTATGGCTCCGTGGTTCGCAGCCTTCGTCATACTTCTTCAGCTCGTCGATCGCCTGCTCGAGCTGGTCGCCAACAGCGACGCCGCACCGCGCGCATTTCGAGGCTATCTTGTCCGGCAGGGTATGGCCGCAGGCGCTACAATGGCCGTTGTCCGCTTTTCCAGTTTCGGTCATTTTCCTTCAGCTTCCACGGGTGGAATTCATCCAGCCCGCACATGCAATCGTATTCATGCAGGGTCCGCGGCAGGCATCCTTCATCATATTTGTCGAGCTGGGAGATCACCTGCTCCAGCACATCCCCTATCGGGACGCCGCATCGCGCGCATTTTGTGGCGGCGGTGTCCGTGATGGCGGAACTGCAGACCGCACAGATGCGGCTGATGGATATATCCTCTTCATTGGCCGTCATGTCCATGCTCCTCAGCCGAAAGATTTCCCGCAGCCGCAGCTGTTGTGCGCGTTCGGGTTCTCGATCTTGAATCCCGAACCGGAGAGGCCATCCACATAATCGATGCTGGCGCCCTTCATGAATCCCATGCTTTCCGGGTCGATAAGGACCTTGAAGCCTTCCTGCCCGAACGTGATATCATCCGGATACGCCTGGTCGTCGAAGCTCAGGCCATACTTGAAGCCAGAGCAGCCGCCGGGCACGACCTGCACGCGCAGGTTGAAGCCTTGCTTGTTGTCCTTGGCGAGCAGCTCCTTGACCTTGGTGATGGCGGCGGCTGTCAGCGTGATGGTCTCTGGCAGGTTCTCTCCTGCGTGGTCGTGCGCATGGCCGTGCTGCTCATCCTTGAAGCTGTCAGCAACGCTGCGCTGCGCGACCTCGTTCAGGTCCTTCATCAGGCTCTCGAAGTCTTCGTCGCCCATGCCGTGGCCCATCGCCCCCATCTCGATGCTCTCGAATGGATTGACATGGCAGCCGATGCAGTGCAGGCCATAGCCGAGCATGACTTCTGCGGCGTCGGGATACTTCGCGACCACCTCGCCGATGGTCATGCCCGGCTTGATCATGCGATGGTCGTCCGCGTCATCTCCTTCATGGGCGTAGCCGCTTCTCTTCTCGCCGGCATCGTCGCCAAGGTATTCATGATACGCAACCATACCGCCTTCTGCCTGATACAGGTGCGGGAAATATTTATAGAGGAACTTGCACGCCGCCTTGCTGCGTGTGCCGGTGCGGCAGATGACCAGGACGCGCTTTGTCTTGTCGATATCCTTGAACGTCAGCGGATTCAGCTCATCGACAGGGATATTGACCGCGTCGTCGATGTGCTCCTCGTCGAACTCTTCTTGTGTCCGGACGTCAAGGATGACCACGTCTTCCTTGCCGAGCATGTCCGCGTATTCGTATGGCTGCACGATCTGGTAGCCTTGCTCTTGCGGTCGCGTCTCTGATCGCGTCTCTGTCTCCGGTCTTGTTTCTGTGCTCATCGATATCCTCCTTGTGTCGTTTCTGTCGAATAGCCGCCGCCATTGGGCGTGTTGCCCTGATAGCCAGATCCAGAGTTCGACCAGTTGCCTTGATAGCTTCCCGGTCCTGATTCCGCCGCTTCTTTGGCAGCAAGCAGCTCTTCGCTTCCCTCGTCCACCTGCACATGGCCGCCGTTCATGCGCACGGCGATGCTGCTCTGGCACATGCAGACATAGCGGATGTCCACTGCCTGCGTCGCCTTGGTCGGCCTGCTCGCGACCTCTCCCTCATCACGACGGGGAGACGGTGGCGTGCTCGTCTCATACTCTATCGTGGCGTTGGCCTTTGCTCCAAGGCCTTGCTCCTCGATGAGGTGCAGGTCCTCCGGGCGCAGACCAGAAATGCTGCAATGCTTCTTGTGCTCTTGCCAGGCAGCGAGCTGCATGCTGCGGTTTATCGTCGAAGGATCGCCGCTGATGCCGTCAAGGCTTTGTGTGGGATCGGAAAAGAGCATGGTGTGACCTATGTATCATCCAAAATATTTCTCCGTGTAGAAGCGGATGAGCTCCTCCACCGCCGGAAGGCATGACTTGTTGAACACGCCCACCTTGAGCTTGTGCTGGACATCCTCGATGGTGCGCGCGCCATCCAGTATGGCTTCCTCGATATCCTTGTCCGTCACCTTGAGGTCAGGGTCGATGATCCTCGCCCCTTCGACGATGATGCGGTCGTTCTGGCCAGAGCGCCGGAAATGGTCATTGATCGCCGCGCGTAGGGCCTTGTCGCCGAGCACGGAGCAGTGGAATTTCCTTGTGGGCAGGCCGCCGAGGCGGTTCATGATATCCATGGGCTTGAGCTCGAGCGCCTTCTGGATCGTGGTGCCGCCATTCTCCGTGACCATGACCGAAAGCATGGACGTGCTGCCGATGGCCGATGCGCAGCCGAAGGTCTGCCATTTGCAGTCGACGATCATGTCCTGTCCCTTGTCCACCTTGATCCACATCTTCATGCCGTCGCCGCACGCGGGGCTGCCTACCATGCCGACGCCGTCGAACTCCTGCTTTTCCGCATCGGCATCATTGATCAGGATATTGCGCGGATTGAAGAAATGGTCCTTGACAATATCCGTGTAGAACCAGGTCTTGCTCTCTGCCTTTGCCTTGACATCCGCGTGCATGACCGGTTCAGTCTTTTGGGGGATGGGCGTGCTCTCCACATTGAGGATATCGAGTCCGGGGCTCATTGGAGTGTCACCTTCACGAGCTGCTCGACCATGGCCTGCTGCTCTTCCTTGGAGAAGTACTCGTCCAGCTTCAGATTGTAGGGGGAGATGGCGCGGAGGCGCTTGACCGCGTCCGGCATGGCATCAATGACCTTCTCGACGTCTTCCATGGTCGTGTCCCGGCCCATCGTGAACCGGATGGAGCCATGCGCGAACTCATACGGCAAGCCTGTCGCGAGGATGACATGGCTCGGCTCAAGGCTGCCGGAGGTGCAGGCGGAGCCGGTGGATGTGCAGATGCCGTGCTCGTTCAGCAGTAGGGTCAATGCCTCTCCTTCGATATCCAGGATGGAGATATTCACATTGTTCGGCAGCCGCATGGTCGGGTGGCCGTTGAGCACGGCCTTTGGGACGCGCTGCAGGATGCCGATGGCGAGATGGTCGCGGAGCCTGATGAGACGCTCGTTCTCCTGCTCTTTTTCCTGTTGAGATAGTGTGAGGGCTTTCGCGAAGCCGACGATGCCGGCGACATTCTCTGTCCCGCCGCGTCGGCCACCTTCTTGGCCGCCGCCATGGACGATGGGTTCCAGCTGCACGCCGAGACGCACATACAGCATGCCGACGCCCTTGGGACCGTAGATCTTGGAGCCGTTGAGCGTCAGCATGTCGACGCCGAGCTCCTTCACGTTAAGATTTTGAGAGCAGCCTGCCTGGCACGCGTCCGTATGGAATAAGACACGCTTCTCCTTGCAGACCTTCGCGATATCCACGATGGGCAGGATTGTGCCGATCTCATTGTTGGCGTACATGACCGTCACGAGGATCGTGTCTTGCCTGATGGCGTCGCGCACCTGCTCTGGCGTCACCATGCCATGCCTATCGACAGGCAGGTAGGTGACCTCAAAGCCATGCTTCGCGAGCCATTCGCAGGTATTCAGGACAGCATGATGCTCGACAGTGGTCGTGATGATGTGGCCTTTCTTCTTGGCGAACGCAACGCCTTTGATCGCGAGATTGATGGACTCTGTCCCACCGCCGGTGAAGATGAGTTCGCGCTCAGCGCAATTGAGGACACGCGCTACTGTCTTTCTCGCTCCGTCCACATGCTCCAAGGCCTCATGCCCGACAGAGTTGAAACTGCCGGGGTTGCCGTAGACATCGCAATGGAACGGTTCCATAGCTTGCTTCACTTCCTGCCGCATCGGCGTCGCGGCGGCGTTGTCCAGATAGATTGTCCTTGTGGTCATGGTGGTATTATACTATTCATTTGAAACATGCCGTGCATCCTACAGGCACACCGGCGACTTGCACTTGGCAGATACCGCAGGTGGTGCGCTCGAGCAGGCTGAGCTTGACCAAGTGCTGCGTCTCTTCAAGCATCGGCAGCTGGCCATTTTCGTCCTTGCCATGCATGATCTTCCTGGCGACTTTCTTGATCTCATCCTGTATCTTTTCAGAGAATTGCACCTGCGACGCCCGCTTTGAGCTCATGTACTGGCTTATCGCTGGCTCGCTCACATTGAGCAGTTTGGCTATCGCCTTCTGCTCGAGGCCGAGCTCCTTCAGGTTCAGGCTCAAGTCTCTTCGGATGGCAGGGAGTATATAGAGGACTTCGACTTCCTGGGGGCTTTTTGGTGTGAGGTTTGTCATCGATTAACTATGGTTAACTATCTATATTTAAAGATTGTGGTCGTCAATGGCTGTGTTTGACATAGGTTTGGTTTATAAGTTGTACTTTTATAGTAGTGACAAAACGAAAAGCTTATAAAGGGGAACCTCTCCTGCTGGTCCAGATTAAACAAAATGCCACTCTCTTATACGACGGATCTGGAACTCTTGGGAGTAAATCACCAAGAACATGGCAAGTACCATGCTGTCACGCTCACTGATACCCTTGCTGCCGGTATCACCGCGGGCAATGGTGGCACAGCCTTAGACAAGAAAGACCCGAACGAAGACGCGCTCGGCATCGTCACCTATGCAGATGGTTCTAAGCTGTACATGATCGCCGACGCGCACTTCGGCGCAAGCATGGGAGTCACGGCAATCCAACGCTATCCTGCGATTCTTGCTGAAGCGATGGTATATGTTGGACGGCGTCCTGAGGCTACGGAGGCTGTGCTCAATCGGACCGTGCTCGAGCTTGGAAGAGAAGCATATCAAACAAATTGTGGTGCCTCATCTCCACACACTTCCGCGACGACCTTCCTCGCCGTGCTAGAACATCGAGGACATCAAGGACAGTCGCACTATGTCTCTGTCGCAGATTCGTTCCTCTATATACTCAACCAGGAAGGTGCTAAACATATTAATCATCCTAATCGCTTTCCAGGTACAATGTTTATCGGCCAACCGAATCAGCCACTTCGGGATGAGATTATCAAGACAGGAAGCTATGAGGCAAGCCCAGGTTCTGTAATCCTTCTTGCTTCCGATGGTGTCGATGATTTCTCTATAAGTGATGTGAGATGGGCGTTCTTAGTTGGTGGCGTGCGACAAGGTCTTAACGAGCTCCTTGACGTTGGTGCAAGGGAGTGTAAAGATAACCTTGCCGCTATAGCGCTTCAGCGATAAGCATTTTCTCCCTATTTAAGGAAAGCTTTAAATCCCTGTACCTCCTCTCTGTTCTTGCCGATCAGCAAAAAGAGGTAGCATGAACTTTAAAACCATCAATCCCGCTACTGGCGAAGTTCTCAAAGAATACACCACCGTCAATACCTCCGCCGCTATCCGTGTTGCGCGCGAGGTTCACGATGCCTTTCCAACATGGAAAAAAACAGATATCTCTGAACGTGCCGCGCTTCTCAAGAAACTCGCGACAGTCTTGCGCAAGCACAAAGATGTGTATGCACGCTTAATGACAATGGAGATGGGCAAGCCAATCACTCGTGGCATCGCGGAAATCGAGAAATGTGCATGGACTGCAGAAGTCTATGCTGAACGTGGCGAGGAATGGCTCGAGGAAGAGACCGTCGCTGCAGACGGAAAAAAGAATCTGGTCACGTTTGAGCCTCTCGGCACCGTGCTTTCCATCATGCCGTGGAACTTCCCCTTCTGGCAGGCCTTCCGGTTCGCCATACCTGCTATGACTGCAGGGAACACTGTCGTTCTCCGGCACTCTACTGTTGTGCCGGAGTGCGCGTTCGCTATCGAGCATGCTTTTGCTGAAGCGGGTTTTCCGAAAAACAGCTTTCGTACGGTTCTCACGGATCATGATACTGTCGCTGCACTTCTTGCCTCACCCCATATCGATGGCGTCTCGCTGACGGGCAGCGTGCAGGCAGGCCAGCGCATCGGCGAACTGGCCGGGAAGAATCTCAAGAAGTGCGTCCTCGAGCTCGGCGGCAGCGACCCCTTCATCGTGCTTGACGATGTGGATATCGATGCTGTGGCCGATCAGGCGGCGCAGGCCCGTGTCACCAATTCCGGCCAGAGCTGCGTCGCCGCGAAACGTTTCATCGTACACCGGAAGATCGCTGATGCGTTCACCAGACGGTTTGTTGAGCACACCAAGGCCTTGAAGGTAGGGGATCCCATGCTGCCGGAGACGGAGGTTGGTCCGCTGGTCAGCATGGATCAGCTCGTCACGATCAAAAAGCAGCTCGATGATTCGGTCAAGGCCGGCGCCAGGGTGCTCGTCGGTGGAAAACGGCAGGGCACGAAAGGTTTTTTCTTTGCGCCGACGGTCATGGACAAGGTCACGCCCGCCATGCGCATCGTGAAGGAGGAGGTCTTCGGTCCCATCGCGCCGGTGCTCATCGCGAAGGACGATGCGGAAGCCCTCAAGCTCGCCAATGCCTCCGAGTTCGGCCTTGGCGCGAGCGTGTGGACGCGCGACGAGAAGCGCGCCATGCGGTTTGCGCGTGGTCTCGAGGTGGGCGTGGTCGCCATCAATGCACAGGTAAAATCCGACCCGCGCATGCCCTTCGGCGGCGTGAAGAAGAGCGGCATTGGGAGAGAACTGTCGAAATACGGTCTGCGGGAATTTATGAATGTTAAGGCGATAAATGTGTATTGAAGAAAAACCATTATCTTTATATTCTCAACCCCATTTTCATTCCGCATGGGAGTGGATCTTACAATTGATACCATCATTGCCTTAGATGGATTGTTCGGTGTAGAGCGTCCGACAGACATTACGTTCAACGGGAAACCTGCACGTTTCGTGTTTGATGATGCTCCTGCTGATCTCTATACAGGTTATGATTTTGGAAAAGAACGTCTTGCAACCGCGACAGAAGTCATGCGGGATCGCGTGGCGAGTTTTCGTGATCTTCAAGCGGTTGTCCCGGAATTGGAAGGCCTGTTCGCGGAATGGGGCAAGCGGAAGAAGACACCGGTCACATATGGGCCAGTGATCGGACAGATGCATCGTGAACTCACTGATGATCCAGCACGATATGCCTCATGGCGATATAGAATCACAACATCGACACAGCTGATACGCATCGGTGATGCTGTCTATGCTACTGAGGGGCTGCCGTTCGAGACGGTCGATGAACTTGTCGCGGCATTCAGAAGCCAGCTTTCTGATGGTGGTATCCCGTATCCCGCATGGGCGCTTCAGATAACAAACCGCAAGTCATCTCCGGTACAGGCACTCCCCCTCGATCGATACCTCCAAGCTCGGGGCGGACACTTCACCGGGCAAGGATGGCTCGAGCATCCAGTGTTTTCCATGATCTGTACTGATCCTGCCTTGCGCACAGAATATGTTGCCGCAATGCAGATCATGAGCATGATGAACATGCACAGCCGCGGCATTCATTCTGGCTGGTGTCCGGGGAGTATGTCGTCGGGCTATGGTAGACCTATCGCCCTAGGCATGGCTGGCGAGGCGTTCTATCCGCCGAATAATAGCACCATTGGTCATGCCGCTATTGTTGTGCCAAAGACAAAGAGCGAATAATTCATTCTTTGTCATCGTAGAAAAACTATTTTATTTAAGCCTTTGCATAAATTGATTATTAACTAGAGAAAGCGAATACAACTACCCTACTTAATAATTCCATACCCGATCAGCCTAAACCTATTCGCCACACGCCTCGAGATCGTCACCCTCGATCCCGGCGCAGCGCACACCGCGAGCTTGAGCTTGCATTTGATCGCGCTCTTCGTCAATTGCGTCACCACACCGATAGTGGCAGCCGAATTCACATTCAACATGAGGGTTTCGCCCATCTTGATCGGCTCGACCGTCAACTCTTCCTTTGACCCGACGACACGCTGCAAGAGATGCGTCTCCAGCATCATCTCTTCGATGGTCGGGGGAAGCTTGCCCTTATGTCCGACGATGCTGCCCGTGAGCGCGTCTGATTTCACGATGCTGGGGTCGAGCATGGTCATGACGCCGACGCTGCCGCCCGGTCCGATCTCCTTGACGTCGGCGCCGCCGGTCTTCAGGCCGACGACCGTCGTCGTGTACGGGATATAGCTCACCTTGTTCTCCCTCTCGATCTTCCGTCCGGGTCTGATCTCTACCTCATCTCCGATATGGAGCTTGCCCCGAATGAGGGCTCCTCCCAGCACGCCGCCGGTGATCTTCAACGGGTCTGTGCCTGGCTTGTTCACGTCGAACGAGCGCGCCACGAACAGGAGGGGATCGAGGCTCTCATCGCGCTTCACTGTCGGAAGATTGGTCTCGATGGCCCCGATCAGCGCGTCCACATTGATATTATGCTTCGCCGAGATCGGGATGATGGGCGCGTCCTCATACGTCGTGCCCTTCAGGAACGCCCTGATCTCGTGCTGGTTCTTGATGGCCTGCTCGCGCTTCACGGCGTCAATCTTGTTCTGCACGACGATGAGGTTCTTGACGCCCCGTATCTCAAGCGCGATGATGTGCTCGCGCGTCTGCGGCTGCGGGCAGGACTCGTTTGCGGCCACGAGCAGGAGCACGCCGTCCATGATGGTGGCTCCGGCGAGCATGGTGGCCATGAGGCTCTCGTGGCCCGGCGCGTCGACGAAGCTCACCGTGCGCAGGATCTCGGACTCGGCGCCGCAATGCAGGCATTTCTCCTGCGTGCCGTAGCATTTCGGCGGCTCGCATGTGGGGCACTTGCGGAACGTCACATCGGCATAGCCGAGCCGGATGGTGATGCCGCGCTTGAGCTCTTCAGAATGCGTGTCGGTCCACTTGCCGGAAAGCCGCTCGGTGAGCGTGGTCTTGCCGTGATCGACATGACCGACAAGGCCGATGTTGATGGCAGGCTGGCTGAGGACATGCTTTGTCACGCTAGCCTTCGCTTCCTTATGCTCTTTCGCCGGCTTTGCAGGTTTCTCTGCTTTCTCCGGCATGGCCTCTGCTTCCTCGCCATCTTCCTTGGCTTTCTTCACGCTTTTGGCTTCCTTTTTAGGCATATCCGGCTTGAATAGGGAGGGGTTTATAAAGTTAATCACGGTACTATTATAAGGTATGATAATGTACGATAAAGGATACAGCTTCCAACCGCTTTTGTTGGCCTCTCTACCCTTGAGGAGGCCAACAAAAGCGGTCGAGATAAATTTTTATATATAATGGCCACAGGAGAGATATATGGTCCGTCTGAACCTCCCCCGCGAGCGTATCTTCCTCGCTCCGGCGTCCATCTGGAAACGTCTCGTGGCGTTCATGATAGACGTCGCCATCATCGATCTCGTCATCTTCTCGCCATTCCGCGAGCTCATCATCCGCATCTTGCCCGCGACTGACTTCACCGCGCTTCAGGCAACCTTGTCCAACGACCCAAAGCTGACCACGCTCCTTGTCGTGGTGCTGATGATCGCCGGCCTCTTCTCGCTGCTCTACTTCGCCATCCTTGAATATTGCTGCGGCATGACGGTGGGAAAACGCCTGATGCGCATCAGCGTCGTATCCGACAATGGCATGCGCTTCTGGCAATGCCTGGTGCGGAACCTTTACTTCATCCCGATCACCCCGCTCCCGCTCTTATGGATCGCCGATCCTCTTTATCTGCTCTTCAGCTCGACCAATTTGACCCTGCTTGAACGCCTGAGCAGGACACGGACCGTAGAACGTATGGTGATGTGGTGAGCCGGGCCAGGAAGAAGACAAAGCAGGTTGAAGCGAAGCCACCCCCGCACATGGATAGGGGTGTCGGAAAGAGCCGGCATCGCTCGACCATACGCCTTACCACTATCTTTGTTGGCATCGTCCTCGCTATCCTGCTTCTTGTCTCTGGTTATCGCCAATTTGTCATGGATAGCGACCAGGGAAATGAGTTCGCTGTCCGCGTCGTCCACAAGAATCCGGTCAATGACTATCTCACGGACGTGAAGCGGCAGCAGGGGAAGCAGCTCGACGCGGTCAAGGCGCGGCTCCGCAAGGCGCCGTCCGATTTCAGGAGCACGGGTAACCTCACGGTCCATTTCCTTGACGTCAGCCATGGCGATGCCATCCTTATCGTCACGCCGGCAGGTGGCGCTATCCTCATCGACGGCGGCTATGAGGATCAGGGGAAGTACATCGTCGATTACCTCCGCGGGCTCGGCTTCAACTATCTCGATTACTCCATCGCCTCGCATCCGCACGCCGACCATATCGGCGGCCTTGATTTCGCGCTCAAGAAGATGGCCTTTGTCAGCCAGGCGCTCGATAGCGGCAAGGGTCCTGGCGTGAACGCGAGCCCCTCTGACCTGCGCACCTACCGCAGCTATCGCCGCGCGGCCTTGGACAGTGGACATTACACCGCGGTGCGTGAAGATACGCATTTGACGACCGACGATAATGTTGAGCTGGATATCCTCGTGCCGTTCGAGAAAGACAGCTACTTCCCTGACGCCAATGACAACTCGCTCATCGTCCGGCTCCGCTACGGCAACGTGAGCTTCCTCTTCACCGGCGATTGCGAGATGGCCTGCGAAGAGAGCCTGCTTCGGAAGGATATTCAGGCGGACATCCTCAAAGTTCCTCATCATGGTGCGGCCGATGCCACGAACCAGGAATTCCTTGATGCGGTGAAGCCAAAGGTGGCGATCATCTCCACCGGTGATTTCGGGCGCTTCGGCCATCCGCATGAGGAAGTTCTCCAGCGTCTTGCCACGGATGGCATCGAACTCCATCGCACGGATCTTGAGGGAAACATCCTCGTGACGACCGATGGGAGCGCGTATGCGATAAGCGCCGTGAGCCGAGAGGAGGCATCGCAGTGGGAGAAGGACAGGTGGCACACGGCAGAGAAGGCGAATGTGACCATGATGGCCGGCAACGAGAGCGTTTGAGTGATGGATGAAGATAGATAAATTAAGACAGATAAATTAATAAACACCCCGCTCCCCATCAGATGAGATTCAAGGATCTATGAGGTGTTTGCATGGAAGAGAAGCGGCGCACGCCGAACTACTGGGTCGTCATCATCGTCACGCTCCTTGTCCTCGGCTTCCTGAGCGTCATGGTCGCCGGTTTCATCGGCCTGTTCTTCGTCGGTGAGGAACCGCTCCTTTCCGGCAATGTCGCGGTCATCGATGTGCAGGGTGTCATCACCAGCACGGATGAGGGTTTCCTTTCTGGTCCGATCGCCTCATCCACGGATATCGTGAAGCTCATCGAGAAGGCGGCGAAGGACGACTCGGTCAAGGCGATCATGTTCATGGTCAATTCTCCCGGAGGCAGTCCGGTCGCGTCTGACGAGATCGGCACCGCCATCAAGGCGGCGAACAAGACGACGGTCGCGGTCATCCGTGATGTCGGCGCGTCCGGCGGGTACTGGGTAGCTTCGGCGACTGACCATATCATCGCGAACAAGGTCTCCATCACGGGTTCCATCGGCGTGCGCGGCTCCTATCTTGAGTTCCCTGGCCTATTGCAAGAGTACAATATCACCTATCGTCGGCTTGTCGCGGGCAAGTATAAAGATATGGGGAGTCCATTCCGCGAGATGCCGCCGGAAGAGCAGCGGATCTTCCAGGCGTCTCTGGACGAGATGCATGAGGCGTTCATCCAGGAGGTCGCGGCGAACCGGAACATGAGCTATGACACGGTGAAGGAGCTCGCGACCGGCGCGTTTTACACCGGCATGCAGGCGAAAGAGCTTGGCCTCGTCGATGAGCTTGGCGGCAAGGCCGAAGCCAGACGGTATCTTGAGGGCAGGCTCAATAGCACGGTCGAGCTGAAACCGTACAAGAAACCGAAATCGTTCTTCAATATCCTGACCGGCGGCGCCGATGAGCGGATGTACTCGTTAGGCAGAGGCATCGGCGATTCGCTGATGCACGCTGATGTAGAAAAAACGATTAGCGTGACGGTGTAGGGTCCGAAGGGATTGGGTAGGGGGCACTTCTTTCTACCCTCGGTGCATTATCTTCTAATCTTCCAATTAAAATAGCTAAAGGATTTATGTATGCTCTAAGCTGATCATCATTAATTATTCCTTGAGAGGCAGAAGCTTCATATCCAGATCGCAATGTTTTTCCCAAATGAATCTGTTCGGCTATTTCTGCGCTATACGCAGGACGTGATGCAGACGCAATCCTCGCGAGAAGCCCATCAATGCCTACGGTGCCGTCAATCAACGGCTGTGCATCTTCTTGAGTTGGGGCATCTTGTTGCTCGTTTCCTCTGTATGCTCTCACTTTTTCTGTATACCTCACCACAATATGCATAAGTCCGGTATAGCTTGCTTGAAGAAGTGTCAGGTATCCAATCGTACTGTGCCCAGAAGATTCTCCATCTTCCAGCACTGCACGCGCCGCTTCGGCGGATTGAGGTAGAGGCATCGTCGCTGCTATCCGGGGTGGTGAGTGATATGCTGCGCCCCTCCTGTGCTAAGCAATATAGCCTTCTTTTTATACCTTTGCGGTTTTCTTTATATACTTATTTTCACTACAGAAAATATTAATAAAATATGTAATCACTATTGGGTAATAAAAAAACGAAAAGTTTATATAGGGGGAGCGCAGAAACGCATCACGGAGGCGGTTATGGCTGAAGACATCAGGAATAGGCTTATCCGTGAAGAGTTGGAGCATATACTTGCCAGAGGCATCCCTGCGCTTGGCCATAATCCTGTCTCTTCGGCGATGAACGAGCCGCTTCTCTATCTTTATCCACTCACACGAGAGGATGATGACGCGCAACAGGTCCGTAAAGGATTCAATGCGGTCAGGCAAAACACGCTCGCTCAACTTATGGATGCGCTGATGCCTCCTGATCCGCAGGCATGGGGGGCGTATCAGCAGATCATCAAGGCGCTTGTTCCTGCGCTCAATGCCATGGGCATGAATGAGCGTGATGCGCAGATGGCGCGGGAAGTCCGAAAGCATATCGGACAATTCAAGGAAGCTCGTGCCCGATTCGAGGATGATCTTCCTGAATTCGATACGCTTCCTCCTGAAGCGAGCTCCTGCGGTCCGCTCGTCAAGTATGTTTGGCAGCTTCCAGTGATGCTGAAGAGCATCGAGACTGGGCTTCAGGTCGCGACCCAACACCTTGAAAGCATCCTGCAAGATCATCTCGCCAGTTATGATAATCTTGTCCGCTCAGCGAAAGGCATTGTCGCTTTCTACCAGAGCGCCTTGAAACACTTTGCCAGCGATGGCCAAGATCAACGGAAGCAGGCCGCCAACGCTATAGAGCTTACGCTTGACCATATCGAGACGCTTGTCCTGCCGTTCGACGCGACATGGGTCTATCCGCAGAAACAGGCGTATCTCCAGAAGCTCGAGGCGCATATCGTCGAAGGATATAGTGTCGAAGCGCTCAACCGCTGGGCATCGGATGTCAGCTTTGGCATGTCGCAGAAGCGCGAACAGATGAGCGTCGTGGATGCTTACGATGCCGCGGACAAGCTCCTCAAGTTCTCGCTTGCGCTCCCGACGGAAGTTGAACCCATCCGATCAAGCCTGCGCGAAGCCATGAAATTCGGCATGTCCTATCCGCGGGCCAAGGACTATCTCAACGCCCTCTATTTCCGGCCTGAAGACAAACCATTGGATGCTCCGCAGCGTGAAGCCCTGCGGCAGACCATCCGCAATGTCGCCGGTGTCTATCACCTTCCGGTGCCGATCACTATAGAGATAGGGGATGGCGAGCAGAAGAAGCGGCAGGCAGGCGTTCCCGAGGATAGCATCGCTTCCTGGATAGGAAAAACCATCTTCGCCGCGCAACGCGGCTGTGATTATGCCACGGCGCAGACCTTTATCGCCAGTATCACCGCGAGAGAAGCTGAAGGACAGATCCTTCCCACTGGCGATGAAGAGACGGAATGGAGAAGTATCTACGCGCAGGCGCTCGGCTATAAGAAGCAGTCCACTGGACATGCAGCGATGCTCGCTGATGACCATCACGTCATGGCGGGAGAGCGAGGGCTTCCGGTCGCCAATGACTGGGCGAATGCGGCGACATTCGCGCTTCAGCGCGAGATGGCCTATGACGATGCCATGCGATTCGGTCAGACAGCATTGGACTATGTGGATAAATATGCACAGAAGCAGCACTGGCTGAGCTGGCAGCGCGTCGCATTCGATCATATTCAGAAGGGCATGCCGCTTGATGCTGCAGCCGAGAAGGCGTACGAGGACACGAAGCATCTCGTCAACGGCAACGGGGGGTTGGTCAATCCTCTCCAGCAGTATGCCGGGGCGGATGTCACCAGTTTGGCCATGCTGCATGCGGTGATGGAGGAAGAGAACCATGCTCCATGATTCCTTGCTCCTCCTCGGCAGGCTCCGCCATCAGTCCGGCCTGTTCTCGGCAGCGGCGCCACAGGTGCGCACCGGCTACCATCGCGCATGGGTACGGGATAATCTTTACATCGCTATCGGCCTTGAAGCCGTGGATCCGCAGCTCGCCATCCCGACGTACCACGCTCTCCTCGACATCCTGAAAAAGCACGAGTACAAGATCGACTGGGCCATCAAACAGAAGCCGCAGCATCGCTACCAGTACATCCATGCCCGCTATGATCCGTTGACTATGGATGAGATCCAGGGGGAGTGGGGCAACAAGCAGAATGACGCCATCGGCCTGCTGCTGTTCAAGATCGGCGATCTTCAGGACCGCGGCCATACGGTCATCCGCGACATCCATGACCTCCGTGTCCTCCGGAAGCTGGTGCAGTATCTCGCATCTATTGAATATTGGAAAGATGCGGACAACGGTATGTGGGAGGAGAACGAGGAAGTGCACGCCTCATCGGTCGGTGCGTGCGTCGCTGGCCTGCGGAAGATCGCGAATTACGTCCTTGTCCCTTCCTACCTCATTGCGGGGGGACAAGAGGCGTTAGGCCAGCTCTTGCCGCGGGAATCCGTCACGAAAGATGTCGATCTTGCCCTGCTTTCGCTCATCTGGCCTCTTGATGTGGTCGATGCCAAGCAGCGGACCACAATCATTAAAAACGTCGAGCAAAAACTCCTTCGGGAGAAGGGCGTGGCGCGCTATCTTGGTGATAAATACTATCGCCAGAGCGGGGAGGCCGAGTGGACCATGGGCCTGCCGTGGCTTGCCATCATCTATCGCAAGCTTGGCGATGCGGTGACGTACCGTCACTATCTCGAGAAGACCTTCAGCGCGATGAACGATGCGGGAGAGCTTCCTGAACTGTACTTCGCGGATACCAGTGAACATAATGAGAACACACCGCTTGGGTGGAGCCAGGCGCTGCTGATGGCGGCATACGCGCAGTGATGACGATAGGTGATACCGATGCCAAACACGGATTATGAATTCACGATCGCCCGTCCTTCACGGAGAGAAGTCATCTATCATACATGCGGGCGCCATCGCGCGGATATGAATCACATCGACATGAATCTGTATGAATACGAGGCTCGGTCTTCAACGCTTGAGCTTCGGGTCTATGATCCGTTCGGAGAGTTTCAACCGGGCGAATCATTCCGTGTCACCAGCGCTGATCAGTATGGGCTGCGGGAATCCTTTTCCAGGATAACGCAGGCGTCGTTCAGTTTCCGCCCGTCCTTCAATCCGCACCTTGTCGATAGGGTGCCCATCGGCAGGGATTCAGTCGGCGTGGAGCCGGAACATCGACCGCTTCGCTTATCAAGAAATCATATTCATTAAAGATTATAGTAAAGTGCACAAATAATGGAACTTGTTAATAAGCACTTTACCATACTAGCAAATCTCGACAAGTTCCATAATTAACGAGATTTGCTATTATCCATCCAAAAACTAAATAGACTAATCAACCAATGACTGCAGCCCATGAACGCGAACGGAGCCTTGAAGACGGCATCTGCCTCACCTATGAGACACTTCGTCGGGTCGGCGGTGTGGCGCGCGTCGATCCGGCACGTCTTGGACAATCGCGAACAGCCTTTCTCAAGGATCCAGCGCGGTTCGATGGCGATTATGCCTATGCGCGCATGCAAGATGCGGTAAAGAAAGGTGACCTTTTCGCTATCATGACAGGGCTGCTGTCCCGCAAGGCATACACCACGCTCGTCGATGTCGGCTGTTTCGATGGCAGTTTTTTCACCGCCCCCATGGCGAGATGGCTCGGCAGCTCCGGCAGGGTGTACGGCCTCGACCGTTTCGAGCCATTCGATTTCAATGGTGATGCGAGCACGCCAGACATATCTTTCTTCAGTCAGGATGAAGTTCTCGACCATGTGGAAGGTCTCCATGCCGATATCGGCAACCTTGAATTCTCTGTGTGTTCTTTCGATCGTGGAACCGGCCTTATGGAATTCAATAGTGATGGTGTGCTTGCCGTCACTGGTTTTCGTATCCCGGATGCGGTCAGCTGTTATATCACGGATGCCGCGCTCGAGGCGGAGGCGTCTATCATCGCGCTCGTGCCGGTGGGCACCGGCAGGATGGCGCCGACCGCGCCGGAGTTCACGCCGAGAAGCAGGTATATGCGGCAGCCTGATCTCACGCTGGACAAACGACAGCTCCACGCGCTGTTGAATCTTCCCTATAAGATGAGGGAGGTTCAGGCAGCGGCTGGTGGGTTGCCACGATACGGGCCGACCACGGAGACGGACAGGTTCAACTATCAGGTCAATATGCTCGCCAAACAGCTTGTCATGCTCGACCGGGCGAAACAGCTGAAAGAGCGCGGCTATGATGCGCATGTCATGCAGTATGATGATGGCTTCGGCTGGGGCGCGACAGGGCATCATCATCTCCTCATCGCGCGGAGGATGTGACGATGGCCGAACTTTATCTTGTCGGCGTCTGCCCGTTCGACATAGTGAAACGGCAGCGGATGGCCGCGATCCTCGATGCCGTCCATCCCTCTTTTGTCGGTGTCGAGTTGTCCAAAGATGGGTTCGAGGCGATCATGAAGCATGCTCATGCGCCTTCGAAAGCGGCGGCCTATGCCGGTCTACTGGACAAGTGGCGGGAGCGCCATCCACTTTCTCACCCGCAGACGCTTGATATGTATGTCCGTTCCCTCCTGGCGAGCAATAAGGTCATCTCTGATTATGCTCGGGAGCATGCCGCTCCAGTGCTCTATGGCGTGAGTTCGATCAGCGAGACGGTCGGCGATGATTTTCTGTTTACTTGCCATGAAAGCGATGGCCTTGCTGATTTTCTCCAGCTGGTGCCGACCGAAGCAGCATTAAATGTACGCCAGCAATATGCGCAGAGGGACTACGCCGCAGGCGATACCAAAGCTGCCCGGGAACAAGATTTCAATACTGCCCTGACGCTCCGACGGCCAAAAGGAAAGGTGCTCTACTTCGGCAGTCTCGTCCATATCTTTCCAAGCTACAATCAAAATCTCCTCGATAGGGTGCGTGATCGCCAGCCAGTGAGGCTGAAGCTTGAGGACGCGGATACGCCAGCGAGATTGAAGCAGAAGCTCGGTGGGTAGGCGGAGCATGAACCGTCTCTATCTTGTCGGGGAGCATCATTACGATCTTGATCTTGCAGAGCGACAGATGAAACTTCTTCATCTCTTGCAGCCTACGGTTATCGGGGTAGAGCAGACCGAAGAAGGGTTTAAAGATGAACTTACGTTTGAAGAGATGCTCTCCAGTGCAAGAGAATTTAATATTACCATCAGTAGTTGGATGGATATTTATCCTGACGCAAATAGGGAGACACTTCGACGATTCCTTGCGCAATCCTACACCGCTCCCAGCGGTATGACTCGCTATGCTACTTCCAACAGGATTCCACTTGTCTATTGTGAGCACCCTGGTGAAGCAGAGAAATACGTTGCGGACGCGGAGCAGGCAGATTTCCACGACGATCCCGATCTTGATATGCTCCATGATGTGCTTTGTCTCGATCTTGAATGGGCAAGAACGCATTTCAGGAGTATATATGGACGAGATACTTATCACGTTAACCCCGATATCGTCGAATCCTGCTCTTTACGCGATGCCTATGCGGAGAGCAGGCTTCGTCCGCTTTCTGGCACCATCGTCCATTTCGGCGGCTTGGATCATCTTTTTGGTGAGTATCATCCGAATCTTGCTGACCGTCTCGCCGACCTGAACCCCTTGCTGATTCGGCTTCACGAAGCGGATGATATCGGAAAACTGCGGAAGAGGCTTGGTGTTTCATGAGCCTGCTCAAGCATCTCTTGCGGGCCGCTACCGTGGCAGTCGCGTGCGCACCAGCGCTGTATGAGGAGCCATCACTTCACCCAGTGCAGCAGTGTCGCCAACCAGAGCAAGCATGCATCGATGACACTGCTTCTGGAGTGGAAACTCCTGCTTTCCCGAAGGCATATCCGATTCTCTCTTTGCCGTCAGCTTTGTGGGGATTACCGTCTGGCAAGCATGATCCATCCTGGCGGGATTTCCTCGGCGTCTATCGGTGGGATCCTCTTATCCGCAGGATAGAGGGCGAGTACCATCTGGAAGAGGGCTCGCTCGCCGGCCTGGTCTGGCAGGAGAGCCATGGCCTCTCGCTCGCCTTGGGCAAATCGTGTGATGCTGGATTGACGCAGATCATCCCAACGACGGCAGTCATGCTCGGCATCCAGCCGCTTTCTGGCACGGAAACTCTTTATGATAGGCCGGGCGAGTGCGTCGCTCGCGTCCGCGCGCTGCTGGCGCAATATGGCTGCAGACCTAATCATCCAGACACGCAGCCGGATTGCGATTATGTTGGTCTTGGCCTTGCTGACCAGCGTTTTGATCCTTCCCATAACCTCGATGCCGCGGCCCGCTATATCGTGCAGGAATCCGACGGCGCGCACGCATTGGACCGGGCCTTCTCTGCCTTCAACCGCGGCACGCCGAAGAAGCATCCGGCGCGGTCTGGCTATGTGCGGGCGGCGAGAAGGTTTCAGAGGATGTATATAGAAATGAGAAAAAGGATTGAAGGGCGATGAACTTATCCTGAAGCTTGCCTTGCTTTTATATCGTTTACTGTGGGTAAATCAGTTATCCTTCTCCCAAGCCTTTCCTCAAGCAGGGCGTTTCCATCTGGTGTCGTCTGTAGCCATTCATTGAAATGATGGATGTTCTTCCAATGGGTCGGGTCATAGCCGATGCAGCGATTGAGGGTGGCGTGAACGTCAGCGTTTGACCTTCCGAGTAAGTGCCCTAAACGATACATTTCGGCAGAAACACGTTCTTGCAACGCCGCGGGAACGATCGCGACAAACCCTGATGGTTTTATCTCTGGAAGGATTCCATCGCTATCCGGACCAACGATGATATCCGTGCCGTGTGCCTTGTCGCCGTCGACCATGACAGACATGCTCCCGGTGAATTTGTATTCGTGATTTGGCCGCGCGAAGGTGTCGAGCGGGACAAGGATTGCGCCTTGATACTTGGGATACCAATTGATGATGCATAGGTCAGCCCGGTCTACCGTACCCATAAGCGTGGTCGGATTGATCCCTCCGACAATGCCGCCGGCGACAATGCCATACGTCGCAATCGACGCCAGCGTGTCTGCTGTCCTTGCCGCGACTTGGTCATAGGTCCTCCACATCTTATTGGATGCCTGCCCATCGACAGAGTGGACGACAAATTTCTGGGGGAGCACGACTTTTGGCGGTCGTGTTCTGAAAAACTGTTCAGCATAGGCCGCTTCATCCTCTAATTGAGCGATTGGTTCACGGACTATTTCGGCATCAATACTGTGATATTCCAGACGATGAGCTGCAATCGCTGCGGCGATGTCTTTTATCTCTCGTTCATCGGACAGCCATGCTGGATTATTCAAAACTTCCCGTAAATACAGCGGGTCATATGCTACTTTTCCTTCCATAAGTGCGGATAAAAATCCAAGCGCCTCCTTTTGCGTAACGTGACGTGCTTCAGCAAACGCAATGGCTATGTCTAGTGAATGGAAAAACGAGAAGCGTTTATCGAATTCCATCTGGCCAGCGCGACCCATCTCCTCTAAGTCGCTGTCTGAAACTTCGAGTCGCCGCCTGTATCCGATAAAAAGGGCGCGCAGTGACTGCTCATAATCAAACCGCTGCTTTTCTCGAGGGACGTCAGACCATCGCAGGGTGACCTTTGTTTCGTCAGAGAAAGTTTTATAATGGGCCAGGATGTCGTCTGTAACTCTTGCGAGATCAATATCGCCATCACTGTCGAGCTTGGTGATCCTTTGGACAGCAGCACTGGCTAACTTCCGTGCTTCTTCCTCTTTATCATATGCGTTTTCTTTGATTCCGATATCTCGCCATGACACCATAATGTTTCTGTAATGCAGAATGGGTAACTGTTTATAAAGTTGATGATGCTATTATTGAGAGTGATGGAGCCTGTCCTGGATTTTTTACATCCCCATCTCGTCATCAATCTCTCCGGCCATCTGCCGCAGGTCATCGCACAGCCGATTCATATCCTTCTGCAGCTCTTCCACCACCGCAGCGAGATTGCCCACGCGAAGGATATACCTATTCCGTTCCGCGATCACCAGGCCAGCTTCCATCATCTTGTTGATATGGTGGATGATGGTGCCGCGGCTCAATCCTGTCTTGTACGCGAGCTCATCGCTCGATACTGGATAGTTCTGTTTTGTCGTCTTCAGCAATTCAATAAAGATTCGGAAGCATGACCGGTCCTTGTCGCGCTGGCTGAACAGACCGAGTGAATTCCCGAACCATTGCAGTTCGTCATTCAGCTCGTGCTTGACCGGTTTCCTGATCTGCACGATGGTGATGCGCCGCTGGATGATCATAACCGACCTCTTTGGTGCCTGAATATATAAACCTTTGGCGAAAAGTTTATATATAAGTTGACTTAAACGTATACGTGTTGACTTAAGGTCAACGGATGTTTGGTATGGCAGAAAAGAAAGGGAAGCAAGAAACGCAACCGGAACCAAAGGAGATGGACAACGCGAAGGATGCGCAGATCGCCGAACTTACCGATATGCTCAAGCGCGTGCAGGCGGATTATGAGAACTATCGCAAGCGCGTCGAGCGCGACATGAGGGAATGGAAGAAATACGCGGCCAAAGACCTTGTCCTCCGGCTGCTTCCCCTGCTCGACAGCTTCGAGCTCGCCCTTCTTCACATGGACAAGAAGGACGAGCACGTCAAAGGTATAGAAATTATCTATAGCCAGCTGTGCTCCCTGCTTGAGCAGGAAGGCGTCCGCGCGATCGACTGTGTCGGGAAGCGCTTTGATCCGACGCAGCATGAGGCTCTCCTCACCCAAGAGCATGAGGGCGAGGAGAACATCGTGCTCGAGGAATTGCAGAAAGGTTATACCCTGCACGATCAGGTCATCCGACCGGCGAAAGTCGCGATCTCCAAGGCGAAAAAAGAGGCTCCAGCGTGAGTGAAATGTCCATCATCATCCGGAAAGATATGCCGGTATCCGCATTGTTGCCCTTGGCGCCGGCGTGTATGTGCGACGCGTGCAGTCACGGTTGCACGGTCGGTTCCGGCTTCCTCGTCGATGAGGACATCCCGAAGCTCGCCCAGTTCCTCCACATCAGCGAGGAGGAATTGAAGCGGCGCCATCTCGAGGAAGTCGAGAAGTTCCACACCAGGCGCTTCCGGCCGAAGCTGGAGAAGAACCAGTACGGCTATGGCAAGTGCACCTTTTATGACGAAAAAAAAGGGTGCACGGTCCACGAAGCCAAGCCGCTCCACTGCCGTATCGCGATGGGATGCAAGGAGTACGGTGAGGAGCTTGACAGATGGTTCCACCTGAACCACTTCGTCAATGCGGATGATCCAGAGTCTATCCGCCAATTCGCGAGCTACCTTGAGGCCGGCGGGAAGACCCTGCCTGGCGGCGAGCTCAAGGATTTTGTTCCTGATCAAGAGCGCCTCAAGCGCATCCTGGCATATAAGATCATGACTAAAGGACAGGAAGAGACACGAGAAGAGATACGAAAACTCTTCACCAAATGACAACCAAGGAGGGAATACTTATGACACACAGCAAAGCGATCGGCATCGATCTCGGAACCACCTTTTCGGCAGTCGCCATCATAGAAGGCGGTCGCGCGACCATCATCCCTAACGCGGAAGGCGACCGCACGACGCCGAGCGTCGTGAGCATCAAGGACAACGATGTCCTCGTCGGCAAGCACGCGCGCAATCAGGCCATTATCGCGCCAGAGCGCACCATCCGCAGCATCAAGCGACGGATGGGCGACAAGGATTTCAAGGTCACCATCGACGGCAAGGAGTACAACCCGCAACAGATCTCCGCTATGATCCTGCAGAAGATGAAGCGTGATGCCGAGGCGTATCTTGGGCATCCGGTGAAGGATGCGGTCGTTACGGTCCCTGCCTACTTCAATGATGCGCAGCGACAGGCAACGAAGGATGCTGGTGTCATCGCGGGGTTGAATGTCCTCCGTATCATCAATGAGCCGACAGCGGCGGCCCTCGCGTATGGTGTGGATAAGATGAATGACCACACGGTGCTAGTTTTCGATTTTGGCGGCGGAACCTTTGACGTTTCCATCCTCGAGCTTGGGGATGGCGTGTTTGAGGTCAAGGCCACCAATGGCGACAATTATCTCGGCGGCGATGATGTCGATGACAAGATCATCGACTGGCTCGCCACGGACTTCAAGAAGGAGCATGGTATCGACCTGCGATCGGACAAGATCGCCCATCAGCGCCTCAAGGAGGCTGCGGAGAAGGCCAAGATCGAGCTTTCCTCAGCACTGAAGACGCAGATCAACCTGCCGTATGTCACCGCAGACCAGCGGGGGCCGAAGCACATCAATGTCGAGCTGTCCCGGGCGACGTTCGAGAGCCTTATCCAGGACATCCTGAAGCGCCTTGAAGGCCCTGCAAAACAGGTCCTCAAGGACGCGAAGCTTGAAGCATCCGCTATCGATAAGGTCATCTTCGTCGGCGGCTCGACGAGGATGCCTGCAGTGCAGGAGCTCGTCAAGCGATTGTTCAACAAGGAGGGAGACAAGTCTGTGAATCCGGATGAGGCCGTCGCGCTTGGCGCCGCGCTGCAGGCAGGTGTCATCTCCGGCGAGGTGAAGGACATACTTCTGCTTGATGTGACCCCGTTGAGTCTCGGCATCGAGACCTTAGGCGGCGTGTTCACCAAGCTCATCGAGCGCAACACGACGATCCCGACGAAAAAGTCGCAGGTATTCTCTACCGCCAGCGACAACCAGACAGCGGTCACCATCCGCGTCTTCCAGGGCGAACGTTCGATGGCCGCGGACAACAAGCTCCTCGGCCAGTTCGATCTTATGGGCATCCCCCCCGCGCCACGAGGGATTCCACAGGTCGAGGTCACGTTCGACATCGACGCGAACGGCATCGTGAACGTCTCGGCGAAGGACATGGCCACGGGAAAACAGCAGCAGATCACGGTCACCGGCTCCGGCAGGCTCGACGAGAAGGAGATCGAGCGCATGCGCAAGGAAGCCGAGCTGCACGCGGAAGAGGACAAGAAGAAGCACGAAGAGATCGAGGTCATCAATCAGGCGGACAGCTTCGTGTACACCGCGGAGAAATCCTTGAAGGATATGGACGGTAAGGTGGACAGCGCCAAGATCAAGCCGATCACGGATGGTATCGCGGAATTGAAAAGCCTGCTCGCCGCGCCGACGAAGGATGTGCCTGCGATCAAGGCCAAGCTCGAAGCGGTCACTAAAGTGATGCAAGAGGCCGCCACCGAGATGTACCAGAAGGCTGCTGCGGAGATGCAGAAGACCAAAGACGCAGCGAAGGATGCGGGCGTCGACATGGACGACGATGGCAAGAAAGGCAAGACGAAGAAGGACAAGGTCGTGGACGCGGATTTTAAGGCAGAGGATGCGGCATAAACGCAGACCTCGTCGACATGTCTGCCTTTGGATGCTATCCGCCGCCCCTCACAATTTCCCACGCCTCGATTTCCTTTCTCTCCCCTCACCTTCCGAGGGGAGAGAAAGGAAATCGGCAGGAGAATGAATAAGTGGAGGCGGCGGGCTTGCCCTTTCAATGAATCCATGACGCAGCAAGATTAATATACAGCTATAGATGCGCACCTGCTATGAAACACGCCTTCGAGAACCTCGCCAACCTGAACGCGCACATCCTCACCGAGTGCGCATGGTGCAGGAAGCAGACCATAGCTTCCTTCTGCGCGTACATCGTCGAAGAGGCCAACGAGGTCGAGAAAGCGGTCAAGATGAATGACGCGGACGAGCTCAAGGAGGAGCTTGGCGACCTCATCTGGAACATCATCTTCCTTTCCCATATGGCCGAAAAGCAGGGCCTGTTCACGCTGAAAGGCCTGCTGGAAGACGCGCACAAGAAGCTCCATGCCCGTCATCCGCACGTCTTCAAGGAAAAGACAGATGATATCGACCGCATCTGGGAACTGTACAATCAGGTCAAGGCAGAAGAGAAAAAGGCGAAAGAAGGACGGCCAAAGCGCCCTATCAACAGCTAGTGAGCGTGACCATGGCAAAGGATTATTACAAGCTTCTCGGCGTCGATAAAAACGCGTCAAAAGAGGATATCAAGAAGGCCTACAAGAAGCTCGCCAAGCAGTACCATCCTGACGTCAACAAATCCCCGAATGCGACAGAGAAATTCAAGGAGATCAACGAGGCTGCCGCCATCCTCGGCGATGATGAGAAGCGCAAGATGTATGACCAGTACGGCACCGCTGACTTTTCCGGCTTCCAGGGCGGTCCGCAGGGGTTTGATTTCTCGGATTTCATGCGCGGTGACTCGGCAGATTTCGGGGAGATCTTCGATATGTTTTTCGGCGGTGGTGGCGGACGCCGGAGGCGCGGACCTCGTCGTGGATCCGACCTGCTGTATGATATGAAGATAACGCTCGAGGAGGTCGCCGATGGCGCGAAAAAGGAGATTGTCATCCCGCGGCTTGATACCTGCTCGAGCTGTAAAGGCACGGGCGCAAGCCCGAAAGGCGAGGTCATCTCCTGCCGTGATTGCGGCGGTTCAGGCTATGTACGCCACACCCGGCAAACTCCGTTTGGCATGTTCCAGACCACCGGCACGTGCAGGAGCTGCGGCGGCGAGGGAAAATCCATCAGCCATCCCTGTGACGGGTGCAATGGCTCTGGCCTGCTGAAGAGGCAGGTCAAGCTTCAGGTCACCATCCCTGCCGGTGTCGAGGAAGGCATGCGCCTGCGTCTCACGGGCGAAGGCGAAGGCGGAGCGAAAGGCGGTACGCGAGGCGATCTCTACATCCGCGTGAATATCCAGGAGCATGAGGTCTTCACGCGCGACGGCGACGATCTCTATATCGAGGTCCCGCTCAGTTTTGTGCAGGCCTCGCTAGGCGGCGAGATCAGCGTGCCGACGCTCAAGGGCAATGTCAAGCTGGCCATCCCTGAAGGAACCCAGACGCACACGATCTTCAAGCTCCGTGGCCAGGGCCTCCCCAATGTGCACGGCCATGACAGAGGAGATGAGCATGTCCGCGTCATCGTGCAGACGCCGGAAAAGCTGAGCAAGAAGCAGCGGGAATTATTGCAACAGTTCAGTAAGGAAGGCGGCGACAAGGTCGTGCCGCTGAAGGAGAAGGGATTGTTTGAGAAGCTGTGGGGATAGGCTTATTCCAGGATCTTTCTTCTGCCGAGCCGTATAGGGATAAGCGTCGGTGTAATCATGTTAGACGGTATAACTTAAGACGGCTATTTAAAGCTTTCTGTTACCTTAGCTAACAATGACGTTTGGCGGCGAACTTTCCCACAGGGCGGTGACAAGGTGGTGCCGCTGAAGGGGAAAGGATTGTTTGAGAAGTTACGGGACAGCTTCAGCTAATAGCAAATCTCGTTAATTATGAAACTTGTCGAGATTTGCTAGTATAGTAAAGTGCCTATTGATAAATTTCATCGTTTGTGCACTTTACTATAATGCTGCTCATTCTTTGACAAAGAAAGAAAAATAAAAGAAACACGCGTCTTCAGCCGAGATAGCCGCAGATACCCTGGCTGCAGAAGTTGCAGGGCTTGCTGCCGCACATCATCGTGCTGCAATCCGCAGGGACGTACCGTACGTTGCCTCGCACGCAATCGACCTGTTCAAGCATGGTTCCGCTTGCGCAGCTATCGCGCAGGTATTCAGGCAAGTCCAGACCTTGCGGCGGTGGAAGGGTCACCATGCCACGGAAACCGGGCTGGTTTCCTGGATCAGTATCATCGAGGCATCGTGTACCGTTCGCGACAGGCGCTGGCGTGCCATTCATCATCGTCCTGGCGGTTGTAGGTGGTATCACCGCTGCCTGGACACGTCTTGACGGCAGGGAGTATTGGTACGCTTCTCCTGTCGGCTCTCCTGCCGTCTCTTCTTCTGTCGTCGGCGTCACCGCCGGCGTCGTTGCTGGACGGTTCGTGTTGTAGAGAAACACGAGTCCGATGATCGCTATAATCGCGACGATGGCTACAATTGGTGTGCTATTATGATGCTTTTGTGAAGAATTCTTTTTTCCCATGAGTATACACCTCGTTTTGCGAAAAAATGACTGTTTATCGCTTTTAAGGATATTCCCTATATAAACCTTTCCTCGAAAACCAGCAAAAACTATTTATAGCCGCCCTTCTTCATTCCTGCTATGGTCATCGTCAACGTCATCGTGCAGAAGATGGTGCTGTCCAACTACAACCGCGGCTCTGCGGACATCAGCGTCCTTTACAATGACGGCAAGGATCGGATGGTCTCGAAGCGCGTCCTTATGGACAACACGGACGCCATAGCCGCGGAGTTCATCCGCATGCTCCGCCGGCAGGTCAAGGACCAGAACAGGCCGCCGTATCTTGAGGACGACCCCATACGCGACACGGTCGTCCTCCGTTTCAGCAAGGATGAGGAGGAGATCGAGAGCAAGCTGAAGGTGTTCCTCGCCAAGATAAACTCCAAGGTCAAAGGCATGGGCCAGCAGAAGGGCGGCATGGGCTACCTGAGCAGCTGGAGCCAACTGAAGGGCATGGAGTTCGATTTCTAGCCGCCTGTTTTCTGGAGGATACTGCCTTTCACATCATCTTCATCGTGAAAATCCCTTTCTTCTCCACCCAAATGATTTTTAGCCGCTTCTGTTCCCCGCCCGATTCGTCGTCTCGTTCTCCTCACTTGGTAGGGAGAACGAGGCGACAAATCGTCGCATGACTATGACTAGCCATGGTGGTATGATAGTATACTCACCCAAGAATCGGCTGCCTTACTCCAGTTCTTTCGCCAGGCTGAAGTACTGGCTGTCCAGCATGATATGTTCGCTGGCGCAATAGGGGCATCTGTTGGGCGCGCGTGCGCCTTTCGGGATGAATATGTAGCTGCAGTTTCCGCAACGGTATTTGCTCGCCTTGGCTGGCATGGATTGACCACCTTTTCAGCTCCGGGAGCAAACTGGCTATTTAAAGTTTGCGGCAATAGTGAAGAAAATGAGGAAAATCTGTTTATTCGCTCAGCACATGCTCCCGAAGCTCAGCTGGATGATCTCCTGGTATAAGGAGGAGTTATCCAACACCAGCGTCTCCACCAGCGCTCCCAGCACCAGAAAGATCAGCGCAAAACCAAAGAGATAGAGATTGAACATGAACACCTTCTGGAAGCGCGCCGTGCTGAAGCGTTCCATCAGCACGTCCTTTGAGATGATGCTGCCGGAGATGGCGGCGAGGATATATGCCAATGCCTCGATGATCATGTGTGGCGTGACGATGAGCAGGACGAGGAAGAAGATGTAATATGGGTTATAGCCGGAGAAGGTCGCCGCGCATTTGGCCGTGATGCCGAAGATTGTCCCCCACACCGAGGCGTTCCAGACGATCACGAACACGGCGCCGTTGCCCGTGAGGAGTGCGATGATGAACACGACCATCAGGACCTTGAAATTGTTCCGGAGCAGGTCCTTGAACAGTCCGGGCGTGAACGCCATCGCGTTGCCCGCGGCACCTTCCTCTACATCGCCGCCCCGGATCTCGAGCTGCTGCTGGAAGAGATAGCTTGAGTTGAGACTCGGCAGCATGATGGCAGCGACAGAATAGGTGAGCAGGATGCCGAGGAAGAGGAACAGGTACACCTTGGTGACGTCGATATCATCCGTGTAGAGCGAGCCGATGGTGACTTTCTTTGTCATGCGCTCCTGGCGTTCCTCGATGGAGAATATCTTGTACAGCTCCGGAAGGAGCATGAGCGAGGTGAAAGCGACTGCCACAAGGGCTGGGTCGCTGGGGAAGAGGAACCGTGCAAGCAGGATGCTGATCGCGGAGTAGCTCACGCCGAGGATGAAGGCGTACCTAGCCTTTTTCTCCAGCCAGTCTTCGGGGAATATATGTTCTAATACCATTGTCCAGCCTTTTTTCTTCCTCTTTTTATCTCTTTTCTTTTTTCTCCCTGTCTTATGTGGCCGATATAGTCACGATGCCGTCTTCATGCCATCGTTCCGCGCCTACAGAGTCTTCCTGACGCTGGGGATTCGGAAGGACATATCGGGTTTTCCCGTCCGGCAGGCACGCGCCGTCACCACAGTGATAGTCAGTCGGACAGGTGACGGTCCTGCTCACCCGTCTGTTGTTGTAGCAGTAGTATTCACGGAGCACATTCGCCCGGATGCAGCTGTCGCTCTTCGGGTGATAGCTCGTGCTGTCGCCATACCAGGTCGTGCCGGCGAGATACCAGTCATAGCCGCGGTCAGACTCATTGCAGGGAGGCCGGAACGACAGCGTCTGCGGCCGGGCCGGTTCTGGGCTGATTGTCCTCACTGCCAAGCCGCTGATGCCGCCGGAGCGGTGCAGGATGCCCACGATGGCAAGCAGGCCGACAAGCGCGACTAAAAGGAGAGGAAGGTATACTTTTTTGTCTGGCATCAGTCACCTCTTGCATAGCTATCGCGTCTGGACTATTTAAACTTTTTGCAGAACGGCTCTGTCCTGAATCTCGCGCCTGCGGCGCTCGGCCAGCGCCGTCGAACGCCGACCTGATACGCCGCCTCACCGACGTTTCGGCCTTCCTCATGGAAGGGGAAGGCCGAAACGTCGGCTCGGGTTAGTGCAGTGAATCCTGCGGAGCGCTCAGGCGCGAAAAAGACGGCGCCGGCTACATTCGGGACAGAGCCGCAGAACACAAAGTATATAAACGGTAATCGCTGCTCCTGACAAAAAAGAGGTCACTATGGAAGCGCTGGCGGTCATCCTTCTCTGCTTTATCATAGCCTATATCCTCGGCGAGCTCTGCAAGCTGGTCCGCATCCCGCGTGTCGTGGGCCAGATCATGGCAGGGATGATCCTCAGCTTCGGGCCTGTCCGAGCGTTCCTGACGCCTGAAGGCGTCGGGGTCGTCAAGTTCCTCGCCGACGTCGGCATCGTGCTGCTCTTCTTTTTCGTGGGCCTGGAGATCAGCGTCCGGGAGTTCAGGCGCAATCTGAAGCAATCCGCGAGCATCTCGCTCTTCAATACGTCCATCCCGTTCATCATCGGCTTTCTCGCCAGCCACTTCGCCTTCGACTTGGGCATCACCACGAGCCTCATCATCGGCGTCTGCCTCTCGGTGAGCGCGCAGGCCATCTCCATCGACCTTCTCGATGAACTGGGCATGATCAGGACGAAGCTGGGGAACCTCATCGTCGATGCCGGGGCCGTGGACGACATCTTCGAGCTTATCCTCATCTCGATCATCGTGACCGTGATCAATACTTCCGCCGGCGGCATGCATCTTTCCGGCCTGTTCATCGACACGCTCACCTTCATCGCCATGCTCGTCCTCTTCCGCCTGTTCATCATCCCCTTCATCCTCAAGGTCGTGGAGCGCGACCACTCCGCCACGAGCCTCTTCGCCGGCTCGTTGATCATCACCCTGCTCATGGCCGTGCTCACCGACATGCTCCAGTTCGGCGCCCTGGTCGGCGCGATGTTCGCGGGCGTGCTCGTGCGGCAGATCCTCCTGACGGGAAAGGAGCAGAAGCCATGGGAACAGCATGAGATCGCCAAGACCATGCATGTCATCTCCTTCGGCTTCCTTGTGCCTATGTTCTTTGTCTGGATCGGCCTCACCACTGACCTTAGCTCGGTGATCGCCCACCCCTGGTTTGCGGTGGTCGCGACGATCATCGCCTTCGGCGGGACGATCTTCGGCTCCTTCATCGCCGTCCTCCTGAACGGTGGCACGGCGCGGGAAGCGTATATCGTCGGCTGGGGGCTTAACCCGAAAGGAGATGTGGAGCTGGTCATCGCCAGCATCGCGCTCCAGAACAGCCTTATCACCAAAGATATCTTCTCTTCCCTCATCGTGATGGCCATGGCCACGACGCTCATCTCCCCGATCGTCTTCAGGTACCTTATCCGGAAAGAGGCCGGACTCCTCCACAAGGAGAAGATGATGTAGCACTTTCATCACTGTCTGATTGTCATAAAACTTTAAAACCATCCATGAGCAAGGATTCCCATGGTTCACAACATTTCCCGAAGCACTGGTCTCCGGCAGGAGCGCTCGAAGTTCAGCGGCGAGAAGCGAGGCGGCGGGAACTATACGGATAAACGTGTCCGGATCGCGCCGTTCGTCCGTGGCCAGACCATTGAGGTCACGATAACGGCGATAGGCCATAATGGCGATGGCCTTGCGTATGAGGATGGCTTCACGGTCTTCGTGCCTAACAGCTCGTTAGGGGAGAAGCTCAAGGCCAAGGTCTTCCGTGTCCAGCACACGGTCGTGTTCACCCAGCGGGTCGACAAGGCCAGGCTGTCGCCGGGACGTGGGGAACAGAAGCGCGTTTCCCGCGTCGGGCGGATGAAGCGAGGATGAAGGGATGATACCTTGGGACCTTATCCGGTCGGCAGTCACTCTTTTCGTCATCATGGATTCTCTCGGAAGCCTTCCTGTCTTCTGGTACCTTACGAAAGGCTTGCCGGAAGAGAAGCGAAACCATCTCGCGAATCGGACCTTCTTCATCGCTACGATTGTGCTGTTTGTCTTCCTCTTCTTCGGCCTGCACATCCTCGATTTCTTCGGTGTCACCTTCGGCAGCTTCAAGATAGCTGGCGGCATCGTCGTCCTCATCATGGGCATCCGTCTGGTGATCGGGCAGAGCGGGCATGAAGACCGGATCAAGAACTATGAGGAAGCCATCCTGCCGTTGGCGACGCCTCTGCTCGTCGGTCCCGGCGTCATCACGACCGCCATCCTCATCTTCGATGACCAGGGCGCGGCGATCGCCATCCTTTCCGCGATCATCGCGCTCGTCATCTCCTGGCTCATCTTCCATTACGCCCGTGACCTGATGAGCATCTTCGGGCGGCAGGGCAGCGACGCCATCTCGCGGCTCATGGGCATGATCATCATCACTATCGCCGTGCAGCTCATCCGGGACGGATGGGCGATGGTGTAACATGAATCGTCAATAGTCAAAGAAAAAGATACACATCATTATGGACTTGTGGACGATACATTAGAAAAGCAGTTCTACGTCATCGGCCGAACCCGCGCCTCTTGGCGATAGGTCGCGTTCAGTGTCGTCGTCTTCCTGACCGTGATGTTCTGCCTGGTTTCCATGGTAGTGGGCAGGGGTTCTTCTTCCCGCTCCTGCTGCTGGTACCGCATCGACCGCGTGGAAGGCTGGATGGCCTTCACCCTCGTTGGCGGCATGGAGGACGCTTCGCCGGTTGCCGGGGCTTGTCCAGCCGGTTCTTCCACCAGCTCTTCTGCCGGCGCCGCTTCCTCAATAATAATGTCGGAGACTGGCGCTTGCTTCTGTAACTGGCCAGCGAAGAAGTAGGCCAGCAGCACAATCGCGATGATCGCGGCGATGGTGATGATGGTAGTGCTAAGCGGCGAATGACGTTGACTTGGCTGGTGTCTTTTTGCCATGGGTAGACTGATGGTACATTTCTGACATATAAACCTTTCTACGCTTTGAGCGTTGCCACTATCTCCCCCGCGTGCGCTTCCACATTCGGCTTCCCGAAGACATGCTTTATTCTGCCGTCAGGCCCGATCAGGAAGGTCGTCCGCTTGATGCCGAAGAAGATGTTCCCATGCAGTGATCGCCTGCCATAGACACCATAGGCAGTCGAGACCTTCTTTTCCGTGTCGCAGAGGAGAGGAAAAGGAAGGTCGAACTTCTTCGTGAACTTCTGATGCGAGGCCTGGTCATCGAGGCTCACGCCAAGCACTACAATGCCTTTCTTTTGCAGCAACGCATAGTTATCCCGCAGGTTGCACGCCTCCTTGGTGCAGCCAGGCGTGTCATCCTTCGGGTAGAAATACAGCGCGACATGCTTGCCTTTGAAGTCGGACAGCCTCGTTGTCTTGCCGTCGGTGTCCTGCAACGTGAAATCCGGCGCCTTGTCGCCTGCTTTAAGCTTCATGTTTTCTTCTGTCATGCATTTTCCCTCCTTCTTTCATCATGATCAGTAGCAGCGCTGCCATAGCCGCGATCACCGCTGCCGCGAGGAACGGCACGCCCACGCCAAACCTATCCCAGAGCAGGCCGCCGACGAGGTTGGCCGGTATCACGAGGATGCCCAGCACCATGCCATAGACACCAAGCGCCGTGCCGCGTCGCTTCTCTTCCACCAGGTCGGAGATGTACGCCCGCGCCACACCATCCGTGATGCCCATGAAGACACCATACATCGCGAAGAGAAGCCATAGCGTCCTCATCTCCGCGACCTTCGCGAAGCCGAAGCTCGTCACCGCGAACAATAGCCAGCCAATAGCAAGCATGGCTTTCTTGCCGAACCTGTCCGCCAACTGACCGGCGGGTACGCTCGTGAAGGCATAGAAAAGGTTGTAGATAAGATAGAGCAGCGGGATGAGCGCGAGGAGCATCCCCAAATCCTGCGCGCGCAGCAGGAAGAAGGCATAGCTGAAATTCGCCAGCCCGAAGAGGCCGCTGACCATCACGAAGCGCCGATAGGAAGCGGGCAATGTCTTCCACGCGAGCGCAGGCCTCCTTGTTGCCTGAGGAGACCTCGCCTCGCGCACGAAGGCGATGAGAAGGATGACTGCCAGCAGGCCGGGGATGAGCGAGAGCCAGAAGATGAGGCGGAACGTGCCTTCGACTGGCGCGAACTTCCAGAGGAGGATGGTGGCGATGACCGTGCCGGCGACGGCGCCGAGCGTGTCCATCATGCGGTGCAGGCCGAACCATTTGCCGCGCTCGGTCCTGGCTGAAGCTGCGATGAGCGCATCGCGTGGGCTTGTCCGGATGCCCTTGCCGACGCGGTCGGCGACGCGCGCGCCCAACGCATGCGTCCAATGCGTGGCGAAGCCGAACATGGGCTTGGTGAGCGCGGAGAGTGCGTAGCCCAGCACGACCAGACCTTTCCGCTTTCCGAGCCTGTCGGATAGCCAGCCGGAGTAGAGCTTGAGGATAGAGGATGCGCTTTCGGCGACGCCCTCGATGACGCCGACGACAGCTATGTTAGCGCGGAGGATGGACGTCAGGAAAATGGGGAGGATCGGGAAGATCATCTCGGAACCAACATCCGTGAAGAAGCTCGTCAGGCCGAGCCAGAAAACATTCTTCTCTCCATCTTTCTTCCCTGCCATCTTACCGCCTCTTCTGCTTCTGCAGCAGCCACCGATCTACTGATGGCGCCTGCGCGCCGGTGATGAAATAGCAGATGAAGATCGCCATAAGCAGGAGGTGCGGTAGCACGCTCTCGCCGAAGCGGAACACGCTCAGCGAGAACACCAGGAAGGCGATGACCCCGACAAAGCGCGTGAGGAAACCGGCGAGGAGCAGGATGCCCAGGCTGACTTCGATGATGCCGGCGCAAAGCACATAAAAATCAGGCCGGACGCCGAGCTGCGCGGCAAGGCCGAACTTCTCCACCACTGCCAGCGACAGCGACGGGTTGAGCAGCTTCTCGTTCAAGCCCATCCAGATGAACGACAGGCCGACGGACCACCGCAACAATGCCACCCCATAGGGCTTTATGGAATCAAGCCATGCGCGCAATCGCGTGTGCCATCGCATCCATGCCGATTCCGCATGGTTTACGCTGAACCTTCCTCCTCCCCAAGCCAGGAGGAAGAGGGAGGTTCCGAGGATCTCGAGATGGTTGAGGACGACAGCGCCATGGATCGATGCGCCATACGCGAAGAGCAGTATCGCGAAGATGGCGGCAAGCTCGGTCAGGAAGCCGAAGACGAGCATCACGCCGACGACAGCTTCCAAGTTCGACAACGCGAGCGAGAAGAGCGGCAGGTCAGGGGCGAAGAGATAGTCATTGCCCAGGCCGCCGATGACGAGTGTGACGCCAAGGATGACGCGCAGGATTGCAGGCACCGAGGTATGGTGCGCCCCCAGGCTGTCGAAGAACGCCCGCACGCGCTGGTGGTGGAGCCGGATATAAAAGAGATATCCTGCCAGCGCCGCGAGAACGATAAATCCGGCAACGATAGCGATGATCTCTCCCGTAGTCAGGGATGTGAGGGTAGCTGTCATCGTCCCCTGCCCTCGCACAGCGGCGGCGAGCTCATCGCGCGTCAGGACATACGCGGTGTGCGCGATGACGGAGCGGACAAGCAGGACGCCTGCGAGGAGCCAAAACCAAAAGAATCGTTTCATCTTATCCGCGCTTCTGGGCCAACCTCAAATCGCCTGTTCACGATCTTCCAATCCACATTGTTCACAAACGCGTTGAGGTAGTCTGCCTTCTTGATGCCATAATCGATCATGAAGGCATGTTCCCAGCAGTCCATGGCGAGGATGATGCGCTGGCGCACGGGCAGGCCGATGTGGTGCTCGTAGAGGATGTAGGTGTGAAGCTTTCCATCGACTTCGTTGAGGGTGAGCAGCACCCAGCCGGGTGTACTGCTGCCTGCTGCCTTGAGATCGGCGATCATGTTCTCCCATGAGCCAAAGGCAGTCTCGCATGCCTTCCGCAGGACAGGAGAAGGTTCTCCTCCATCGCCAGAAAGATTCTCGAAATAAAGCTCGTGCAGGTAGCTCCCATTGAACGCCACCGCTTCCCGGCGCTTGAGTTCTGAGTACTCATTGAACGAGTAGTTCGCCCCGCTCTTGTCGATCTTCGCGAGCTTTTCCTCGATCTCGTTCAGCTTCTTCACATAGCCTTGATAGAGCGTGAAGTGCTGCTTGAGCTGGCTCTCGCTCAGCCCTTTCAATTTTCCGAGAAGATGGTCGAAGTTCTTCGGTTCATGCGGCATAGGAAACACCCCTTCCTGTTTGGTACGGGAGAGGTGCGGCGATGGTATATAAAGTTTATGACCTTCCTTGAGGATGATCGCGACCTGCTCGACCATGCCCGCTTTGTTCTCGTTCTCCCCTTAAATGAGGAGAACGAGAACAAGCGACGTCGGGCTTTCATTGGTTTTCAACATGTTTCAAGAAGAGGATGGCGTGATTAGGGGGTCGGTTGCATCAGACGCATCGTGGCGGCGTAGACCTGCTCGAGGTGTGAATCGACAATGCCCATGCGCTGGCATCCTTCGCGTGTCTGCAGGACATAATCGATCGCTCTTCCGTGCTTGCCCATGTCTGCATTGGCGACACGACGGGCCAGCTCTTCTACAGGCAGATTACCGATATAATTCACGCTCTGAGGATTCGAATAGTAGACAACACAATCTGATACGATGCTGCCGTCGGCAGTGACCTCAAGGCCGTCGCAAGGCGTCACCAGTTTACGATACGCGAGCGGAACGCCCTCGCGCCCATCGATACGCTGGATGTTCTCCTCTTCTATCAAGAGTATGAGCCCGTTGCATGCTCCGCCCCTGTCCAATCCGAGCGAGATTCCGGGCCTCTCCTTCGTGCCGAAGCTGCCAGTTGATTGCCTGTTGAACTGTCGATGCGCGCCGGTGAGCAGCGCTTCCTTGATCTCGAGGGGATGATACTCCTCATGGTCCCACATCAGCGAGCCATAGCCAAATACCCATTGCGCTGTCATAAGGTGCTTGGGACGGCAGCAGCTTAAAAGACTATGGCAAACACTATGGCGCCTTGCCAGGAAGCTCTTCCGTAACCTATATAAACCACCGCCTTTCCCCCAACTTTGGTCATGGTATCTATCGACGCAGCAACAGCGCTCGCCCGAGTAGACGAGCGTATCAGCGAAGCTATTCAGGTATGGGAACGCACGCGACGCCCCATCCGCGAGCACCTGTCTTCTATAGACGCCATGCTTGAAGCGGCGGTCAGGCCTTCCTATATCGGTCAAGGCCTTATCGCCATCACCGCATCGCTGAGTCCGATCGTGCTCTCCTGTCCGCATGGCGCGCTGGAAGAGGCGGAAGGGTATCTTCCGCGGCCGCGTTCCTCGCCTGCGGATCACTTGGCGCGATATATCACCTATCGCGCGATGCTTCTCTTGCAAAGCAGAGGGAGCGTGCCGCCCTCTTCTATCAGCCTTCGCGTGCACCGGAAATATGTCGAAGTGAACACGCCGCCGGAGCTCGCGTGCCACGATCCGCGGCTGCAACAGGCCTATCATGCCTATTACGCCCAACTTGGTCCGTTGCTTGAGCATGCCGCCGCGATTGGCGGATCCGCCTTCCTGCTTGATGTACATGGCTTTGATCCGGAGACCGCGATGGTGACACATCCCGCAGCGAGCAGGACTATCCTTGAACATGATGTCATCTTTGGCACCGCGAACCGGGCGACGGTCAAAGGGACAGCGCTTGACATACGCCTCGGCCAGCTCTTCTCCCAGGAGGGCCTCCGCACTTATGTTCCGGTGTCCTGCCATCGCGATGGTGAGGTTTACGATGGCGGCAGGATCGTGCGCAGCGTGATCGACCAGCCGCATCCGGCCGTGGCGGTCCAGATTGAGATCAACATGCGTCATCGCGCGACGTACGAGGCCGCGAATGTTTTTGCTGATCGTTTTGCGCGTGTGCTGGAAGGGCTGGATGCGGAGCTCCGTCAGGGCGCGGCTTCGTCGTATGGCTCTCGGCAGCCGCCAGCTTTCGATGGTATCCCGCCTCCTCCTGCGGCGCGGACAAGCTTGGGCAGATCATAGAAGCGCTCGCGCGCTAAATCTTTCTTATCATTTTCCAGCATTAAGCACTGGCCACCAGACAGGCGGGCGTGAGTTATATAAACCGTTTCTTCTCTTCTTATCCAAGGTGAAAAATATGGATATGCAGAACATCGTCGATGTCCGAAGGCAGCTGTTGGTCTACGAAGACACGCCAGAAGCTTGGCAGGCCAATCGGATCGTGCTTGATTATGAAAGCAGGCTCCAGACCCTCGGCGCGTTGAAGATAAAGGAATACCGCGTGCTTATCAATAAACTCAGCGATGCATTGCAGCAGCTCAAGCAAGGCAGGCATCCCAAACAGTCAGACTTCACCTCAACGCTTGCCATCGATGAAGAAGACGAGACGCCATTCCAGCTGACCGAAGCGGGCATCCAGCGTAAGATCGGCCAGCTCGAGTCAAGGATACAGGAATTGCGGGAACTGCTGCGGATACCATCTTCCGTATGAGGTTTGACGGGGATAAAATCAAGGCAGATAGGCGCTTTTCCTGTCGGCCGCATCATGTCAAGTCGCCCGCCGCTGAACTCTCTTCTCTTTATCCTCGTTGTCTATTTCTTTTTGTCTCCCCTCACCTTTCGAGGGGAGACAAAAAGAAATGATGACCTGGCGATATGAAGAGTGCAGCAGGCGTCTCGAATAGGCAGTCTTTCCTCTTTTTGCCAATAAGCAAGGACGACAAACTATTATAAGCCATTGACGGTGGTATGATAGCATGACGCTAAAAATAGCAGCCATCATCAACAGGAGAGCCAGAGGGAACAAAAGCCGGTCACGGGTCGCCGAAGAGGAAGCGCTCGACCTGAGACAAAAATTAAGTTCTTGTGGTCTCCTCAGCGTCGACACGACACCTAAGCCAGAGATGGTGGCCTCTGTATGTGATTCGTACATACAAAAAGGCGTGAATGTCGTCATCCTGTCTGGTGGAGACGGCACGGTGCAGAATTTCCTGACGCACCATTTCAAGGAGCTCTATAAGCGCTATGGAACGGGTATGACGCCTATCGATTTCGCCCACGCGCTGAATCGGATGGCGCTCGACCCTACATCAGAAGTTTCATTGCCTGCCCTGTATCATAGGAGCCGAGGGACAGTCAATGCCTATGCGGGTACGCTCAATATGGCGAGTGATCTCGAGACGATAGCAGAGAACCTGACTGAAGCGGATAGGAGGTATGCGGGATCAGGGATTACGGCGTTCGATCGGGTATATGTGCCCATGATGCTGCTTTATGATAAGGATAAGCCGAATGATATCGATAAGCTGCATGTGATGGCGCTTTACGCGGACGGTTCTGTCTACAACTTCTTCGAGCGATACTACGAGCCGAAAGAACGGGGAAAGGATCCTTCTCTGTTCACCGCGATGCAGCTCATCGCCAGAGGAGCCAGTTCAGCGATGCTCTCTGCCGCTGTTGATGCATGGTCAACCCGCCTCACTGGTTCGCCGGAATGGGGAAGGATGGCCTATCGTGAACGGTTCATCGAGCAGACCATAAAGAGTACGCCCGCCACGGTGATCATCGATGGCAATGCGCTGCCTTCTCCGACGCGGTCAGTGACCGCGATAGGCACGATGGACGTCAGCCTCTATGGCATCAGGCCGTTCTGGAGGATGCCGCGACGACCGGAGGGTTTTGGGGCGTACTTCCCATCGATGATGCTGGAGACCAGGCCAGATCTTGATCCTAGTGGACAAGCCTTCCATGTATTATGCGGCGACGTGAGCGGTGTTGGCATAGCGAAAGCCTTGCCCAGTCTCTATCTCGGAAAGCAGACAAATATCGCAGGATTGACGGACATCACCGCAAGAAGGGTCGAGATCACGCAGGATGTCCCGCTCGACTTCATCGCTGATGGGTCACGGGGCAGCATCGGCAAGAACGTCGTCGTTGAGATTGCCTATCTCCAACCGTTCATCCTGCTGGACAGGAAGCCGATGGAGTGAATCTGTCAGGTCATCTCTTCTCCTTCCTGATGGAGATGACCTCGCATCTCTCGCAGATGAGCTTGCCGCCGGTTGCGGGATGCATATGGCAGATGCGGCAGGAGATCTTCGCTTTCTTTTGTTTCATGGTCTTCTGGCTCACGCCTTCTCGCCTCGTGTCAGGAGAATGAATATCCCGATCCGTTCCTGCTCGATCCTCTTCAGGCCTGCCTGCGCGAGAAGCCGTCGCATCTCTTCCCGCGGATAGACATGGACGCAGCCAGGCTCGATCCGCTCCCAAAACCAATTGAACAAAGGCAGGTAGAAGTTGAGATCAGCGATATACAGCCGTCCGCTGCGCTTCAGCACGCGCGCCATCTCCTGCACGGCCTTTCCCGGTTCGGGGAAATGATGAAACGCCTCGGTGCTCATGACAGCCTCAAAGCTCTCCGTCCTGAACGGCAGGCTTGCCGCGTCCGCGAGACGCACGTCAGCATTCAGGCCGAGCTTCCGGCGGGCCTTCCGCAGCATCTGGGGAGAAAGATCCACCCCGACAAGCTTTCCGCGATGACGCCTGCGGAGCAGCATCCGCAATGTGGCCCCTGTCCCGCAGCCGACGTCAAGGATGGCGTCGTCCGGCTGTGGCCGCATGATGAAGATGACCTTCCGCTGCAGGCTCCGCGTCCATGGGCCGAGCGGGAAGATATCATAGATATGGGATAGGATCCGAAAATAGGCTTCATTCTGTTTCCGTAATGCCTCTCGCTTGCTCATGGAACACCGCTTTTTTTCAAACATCGCCTTTTTTCAGGAATGCGTCAGCCTTCCTTAATATATCTTTCGCGTTCTTGAACGTGGCCTTCTCTATCGCCTCTTCAAACGGCAGCCAGGCGAAGTCCTTGTGCTCGGCGCTGAGCATGACCTTCTCTTGCGCTGTCTCGGCAAGATGATACGCCGCCTCTTTGTGCACGACCTTGCCCTCGCGCCTGAAGAACCATGCGCTCGTCTCTCTGAAGCCGTCCAGCAGTCTCGCGTCCGTGATGCCCGTTTCCTCTTGTATCTCGCGCATTACCGCATCTGTCTCGGACTCGTCCTTGTTCGTGTCGCCGATAAGACCGCGAGGGAATTCCCAGTGGCCTTTCTCATACTGGAGAAGTAAATAAACGATCTTTCCCTTCTCGCGGTGGAAGACCACCGCGCCGGCGCTGCGTTCTTGGGGCATGACGTGCCTATTTATAGTGTAGTATTTAGTTCATCTCATCAAATACTGTTCAATGAAATTAGTATAGACGCGCAGAGCAGAATTATCTTCACCCAAGGCGTATTCTTCAGGTATCCTCGCAATTGCGTTTTCTATGCTCTGTCTATATTCTCCATTAGCAGTTGAAAGTCTCCTTCTTAAGCTTCTAAGCGAAGCCGAAGAATAGATCTCTGCGTGAAACTGAACACCAAGAACAGATTCTCCAATAGAAAAAGCTTGAATCCCGACATCGTTCTCTGCAAGAAGAACGCCGCCATCAGGAAGGTGCATAACACGATTTCTATGAGATTCATTTGCACGGAAATCCTTATTAAAACCTCCGAATAAGGAGTGCTTGATGCCTTCTGGGGTCAAATGTATCTCTGGAAAACCAAATTCATAACGAGTTGTTCCATCTTCATAAACACCAATAGGCTCAACAACACCGCCATGGGCAGAAGAAAGCAACTGCGCGCCAAAACAAACACCCAAAACCGGAATTCCAGCATCGGTGACGTGATGAGCATAATCCAGTAACTCGCCGACCCACGAAGCGCTGTCTGGCGCGCCAGGAAGAACATTCGTACCACTGCCGGTTATAACCACGCCATCAAAATGCTCGTCTGTGTCTGGGAGCTGATGCATATGGGCATTAGCGGTGACGAGGGTATACTCGCGTCTGAAACCTTCGTGCTCAAAAAATACCCCGTGAAGAATGTTCGCAAGATTATCGCCGGAATATTCTGCACGGTCTGTATCTGCATTAAGGATTAGCAACGTTCTTCTTTGAGTTTGCCTTTGCATTCCTTGACCTTTTTGTCTTTCATTAATGGTGGCGGATGAATCCCAATTCACCGTTTAAATCGATTCCGCGACCCATGCCCACGCTCTCCCCCTTTATGGAAGCCCCGATGCCCCTGAGGCCTATGCTGCCCTCTCCCCCAATTCCCTCTGGACAGCGGGCGTGCAGCGGCGCCGGTCGCGTTCATCGCGGCATTCGAATGATGCGGGTGGTCACTGACGACAGTGATCTGCTTGTGGATCAATCTCTCGATGGCACGCAGATAGTCACGTTCAGGCCCGCTGCAGAAAGAGATGGCATGGCCATGCGCGCCTGCACGGGCAGTCCGGCCGATGCGGTGGATATAGGTCTCCGGCTCATTCGGCAATTCATAGTTGATGATATGCGTGATGCCATCGACATCGATCCCACGGGCAGCGATATCGGTGGCAACCAGCACGCGCGCCCCACCACGACGAAACGCCTCGAGAGAGGCGGTACGGGCGCCTTGGCTCTTGTTGCCATGGATCGCCTCAGCGCGGATGCCCGCCTGGGCAAGCATGCTTGATACTTTGTTCGCCACGTGCTTCATCTGGGTGAAGACGATGGCCCGTCTTATGGCTGGATCAGCCATCAGCTTGAGCAGGAGCTGATCTTTGTGATCCTTATCCACAAAGTAAACGGCCTGCTGGACGCGATCAACCGTCGGTTTTTCTGGGTCTATAGTGACATGTATCGGGTCGTGCACCAGGGTACGCGCGAGCGCGACAACCGGCGGTTCAAGTGTGGCGGAAAAAAATAGTGATTGGCGTCTGGCCGGGAGCTTGCTGATGATCTTTCTGATGTCCGGGATAAAGCCCATGTCCAGCATCCGGTCTGCCTCATCAAGCACAAAGACCTCCACCTCGTTCAGGCGTACATACCCCTGGTTCATAAGATCGAGCAATCGTCCGGGAGTGGCCACGAGGATATCGATACCACGGCTGAGCGCGTGGACCTGAGATTGTTGGCTCACGCCGCCGAAGATGACCGTGCTGGTGACGTGCAGGTATTTTCCATAGACACGGATGCTCTGGCCGATCTGCGCCGCAAGCTCTCGTGTGGGGGCGAGGATGAGCACACGGGGAGCATTGCGCGGCATCACTTTCTTCTGCTGCGTCAATCGCTGCAGTATGGGCAAGGTGAACGCGGCGGTCTTTCCCGTCCCTGTCTGGGCGCAGCCGAGGAGATCCCTGCCTTCAAGAAGATGGAGTATGCTCTGCGCCTGGATGGGTGTGGGCACAGTGTAGCCTTCATCCCGGACCGCACGCTGAATGGGCTCTATTAAGGGTAATTCGTTGAATGATTCCATATATTAATGGCTGGGCAGACACTTGGTTATAAAGCTTTGGGAGGGATCTACTTGATGGACCGCTCGAATTCGAGGCGTATCTTGTCCAGCAGCGCTTTGGCGCGTGCCTTGAGGAGCTTGAATTCTTCTTCTGCGAGGGCAGTCCGTGTGGAGTATTGCATCCGTTCCCGGACATCTAAGATTTTCGGGCTGTGCGCGATATCCGCCGTTATGTCCTTATCGAAGATTTCCTTGAGATCAGCAGGTCCGAGATGTTCGATATCGCCTTTAGCGATGAGGTCCTCGATGAGGGCAAAAGTGCAGGATTGGTTCCGTGATTCGTAACCTCGCTGGGCGAGGATGGCGAGAAGGCCGTGGTAGAGGGAATAGAAGGCCGCGCTCGCCGACCAGTCGCTGTAATGCAGGTCATGGAAGCTGGTTATGGCGTTGAAATTATGCAGCGCTTTCTCAAGATGCTGGTTCGCCGCTTGTTCATCGGGCTTGATCTTTCTCAAGCCCTGGTGCCGCTCGCCTCCATGGCTTCCTTCGTCAAGGCACTTCTTGAGCTTATTCGGCGGCATCTTTGATCACCTTCACAAGGATATCTGATCCCCAGAGGACGATACCCCCACGTAATGCTTCAATAACGATGGGATCATTCTTCTTCAAATTCTGCCGCAGATCATCCTCCGTCTGGACGACATCGTGGATTTTTAGCGGGATGATATCCTGAACTTTGGCCAATTCTCGCTTGAAGAGGGCAAAGTCTTTCCGTTCCACGACGAACAGGACATCCAGGTCATTCGGTTTTTGTTTTGCGGTGATATATGAACCGAAGAGGACGCAGGCCTTCGTGCTGGCTTTGAGCGAGGCAAGGTCGAGCTCGCGCGGCTTGATCCTCCCCTCGAGCAGATCAGGCATGAACGCTAGCCCGAGTATACTTTCCGTTTTTTCTTTGCTGAAATCGAGCTTGTATGAGCTTATGTTCGCTATGGGTTTCAGCTTTAGGATGCATAGCATCATCAGCTTGTTCAGCAGCCGATAGGCTCCGTTCGGCGTGATGCCACAGGCTTTAGCTATACCGTTGATGGAATAATCCCTGTTTGGACTGGTGGCGAGGAAGCGAAGGACGCGTTTCTCATTCAGGGTCAGGATCATGTAGGCCATTTTATACACCTTAAGTTGATGATTATACACTAAAAGTATATAAAGCTTTGGGAGGGATTCATATAAACACCTTCCGCAGCACATCCACCGTGAACAGGATCATCGCGTGCGTCTGGTCCTTTGTCGGCGAGAACGCGCTCTGCTTCTTGTGCACGGAATACACGCGCACCTGGTTGATGAGATGGATCTGCTGGGTCAGGCCTGGATCCAGCGGCACATTCTTTTCGCTCAGTTTCGCGACGAGCGTGCCCAGGCCGATGCCCGGCTGGGTCTCCAGGATGTCCCGGCCAGTGACATCATACAGTTTGCGATGCAATGCCGTCTCCAGTATCCTGCCGCACAGGATGACCGCGCTCCGATAGCAGCTCGCGTTGAAGCACCGTTCCATCTCCTGCAGGTCCGCGACAAGATCGTCGCGGATCTCTGGCGGCAGCTTCGGTTCTTTGATGATGAGTTCCCGCGCTGCCTGCTGTTTGGGCGTCTGTCGGGAAAGATGCAGTGTGGCTGCCTGTTTCTCGAGCTGGTTCGTGGCAAGAAGAAGCGCGTCCATATCATCCCGGTTCAGCTGGAGCTTCTTGAGCGACGAGAGGAACTCGATGGTCACCGGATCCGCAAGATTCGCCTTGCCGCTGAGCTGCACGCCGGCGAGATACGCCTCGCGCACGGCCATGTCAAGCGCGCTCTTGTAATAGGTCAGCTTGCGCTCCTTATAATCGTACATGCTCTTGACCGCGTCCAGCTCCCTGCCGGTGGCGTTGTAGCGCTTGGCGTTGTCCGCCGCTTCCCGGAGCTTCGCGAGCTTTGCGAGGAAATTATCCATGATTCTGCTCATATGTTGAGGTTATAAAAATGTTGCTTTGAGCCAGCCGCTTTTTGACGCTCCCTACCCAGTGAGGAGCGTCAAAAAGCGGCTTTAATGCCTAAAATATCTTGGCACTGGCCACTGGACAGGGCGAAGTGAGCTATATAAACAAACAATGCTCATAGATACTAAGCGAAAGCGCAAACCGAGAAAACCAAGACTGAAAAACAGAAAACCATGACCCAAACCATATCCCGCGACATACCGCTCGCGGAAATCACGCTTCGAAAGTATGAAAAACCTTTCGACCTCGATCGCCGGGAGCTTGTGCGAAAGCTGTGCCTGTCCACGGGCCTGCTGCAGCCGGGCGATTCCCGCGACGTCATCGTCGACATCCTGTACGTGCTCCTTGACGGGAAGCGAGGAAAGAAAGAACTGAGCTCCGAAGAGATCCAGCAATCGGTGATTGTGTCACGCAAGGACGCCAAAGCGGCCATGCACGGCATCGCCTCATCGAACATCCGCCGGCAGCTCAAGCGGCTGCGGGATATGTTCCTGGTCGAGAAGGTGAAGAACCGCTACCGCATCTGCGAACATGATCAGGTGAGCAAGATTTTCGAGGAGAAGATCGAGCAGTACCTTCTTCCATCGGTGATCGGCCGCGTGAAGGATTATATGAACATGGTGGATAAGCAGTTCTAGCCATGCGTTCCTGTTGACGGCAGGGCATACGACTCGAACTGACGCCGCATGATGTCCAGATAGCGAACATCAAAGTTTCTTCCTAACCGTCCGACAAGTCGGGCAAGATGATGGTTGTGGGCTCCCTTGTCATGGCTTGCCGCATCATTGCTAACAAAGGTGACCAGCAGTCCGATATGCGCAATTCCTGTAACTCCTGTTTTTGTACGCGCTTCCCCAAACTCATCGCCTTCAAGATGGATGGCACGGCTGAGGAGCTGATACGCCAAATCGCCATCACTGACCGGAAGAGGAAGGCGCCAATCTCTTCCAAGTTGTGCATGGACGACAATCTTGTCCGGGCGAAGTTCAACACAAGGGTATAAAGAATCTTGACCAATCGTGCGACTGTATTCTGCCAACCGCGATTCAAGCTGGCTTCCGCCACGCTGCGCATAATCGGCAGGATCTCCAAGAATGTCATACGACGGAAGCGCCTTCTGCCGGTTTCCATTCAACGCTCGTTGGATCCGTAACGTATGCCCCAAATCATATTCCGCTACCCTCGCCGACCAGTCATAATTTGTGGTAAGAAGGACTAGTGCCGGTCGTGCGATTCCGCTGGCTGCAGATGCTTGTCCCATTAACTAACCCCCAAACGATAGTAATGGCGGCTCTATTTATAAGGATTGCGGCGTTTTTGGGGTACGATCTGCTATCCTCTATATCCATGGGATTGGAAAGATTATTACTATGTCACCCACCGCCTTCCCATCAGCTGTCTGTTGTCCATGTCCGATTTCTTTTGTCTCCCCTCTGCAGGTGAGGGGAGACAAAAGAAATCGGTGGCAAAGAAAGAATGGGCGACGGGCGGCCTCATCATAAATATTAAATATAAACGCCGTCATATACATTCTCATGGCTTCAAAATCCGTCTCCTCGCGCAAATGGGCCAAGGTCGTGCCCGGCCACCTCTACGGCTGGCACAAAGGTCTTTCTGACGCGAGACGGCATATCATCCTTTTTGGAGCAGTGAGAAAGGACAGCTATGCCACCATCGTCCGGCGATTGAACCAGCTGCGTAACCTTACCAAGGACTGTGGCGCAAAGGCGGTGGCGGTGAAGGATATGCTGTTTTTGAAGAAAAAGTTCAAGAAGTAGCACCTCAACAATAACAATCTTTAAAAACCACCGCTCGTTCTCTTTCTCCATTCCGGGGTGATGACGTATCAGCTCTCTGCTTATCAAGAACTGTCGCCTTATCTATAAAGGCAGCAATGTCGTCCGCCACATCTATATCGAGAACGGCAAGATTGTCGCCATAACCAAGGAATTGCGCACTGCGGACAAGATCCTCAATGCCAATGGCAACTATGTCATCCCCGGCCTGATCGACAGCCATGTCCACTTCCGTGACCCCGGCATGGAATACAAGGAAGATTTCTTCACCGGCTCGACAGCAGCGGCAGCAGGCGGCATAACCACAGTGCTGGACATGCCGAACAACAAGCCAGCCTGCACCACGGCGAAACTGCTCGAGAAGAAGCGCCAGATCGCGGCGAAAAAGAGCATCGTCAACTACGGCTTCCATTTCGGCGCCACGCCAGATAACCTCGACGAGCTTGAAGAAGTGGACAATATCGCCTCGCTCAAGGTCTACATGGGCTCAAGCACCGGTGACCTGCTGGTGGATGATGACGGCGCCCTGTTCGAGATATTCTCCAAGGCCAAGCGGTGCACGCTCCACGCGGAAAGCGAGCAGTTGATCAAGCATTTCACGGAAAAATATCGCGATTACAAGGTCTCCGATGTCCATTGCGACATCCGCACGAACATGGTGGCGGCAGAGGCGGTCGCACGAGCCCTGACGCTCGCCAAGTACACCAGCACGAAGCTCATCTTTGCCCACACCTCGACCAAGGATGAGCTTGGCCTGCTTGCCGGCAGCAGGGCGCATGTCGAGGTGACGCCGCATCACCTCTTCCTCAACGAGAAGGACATGCACCGGCTGGACAACTTCGGCAAGATGAACCCTCCCCTGCGATCAAAAGCGGATGTCGAGGCGCTGTGGAACGGTATCAAGGTAGGCGCTGTCCACACTATCGCCACAGACCACGCGCCGCATACCGTGGCCGAGAAGCAGCGTGAGTACTGGAGCGCACCCGCAGGCGTGCCAGGCGTCGAGACCATGCTCCCACTGCTGCTGAACGAAGTGAATAACGGCAACCTCTCGCTCACCAAGGTGGTCGAGCTTACCAGCATCAATCCCGCGCGGATCTACGGCATTAAGAATAAAGGATTTATCAAGGAAGGCTTTGACGCTGACCTGACCATCATCGACATGAACCTCACGAAGCGCGTCAATAATGAGGAGCTGCTCACCAAGTGCAAATGGAGCCCATTCCACGGCTGGAAGCTCCGCGGCTGGCCAGTGACGACGATCGTCGGGGGCTTTGTCGCCTTCCATGATGGCGAGGCGAACGAGAAGCTGCGCGGGAAGGAAGTGAGGTTCAAGGACAACGACGATAGTGATGATGACGAGTGAGCGTACACCAATATCAGCGGATCTTCTGGCTGGATGATAATCCTGGACTTATCGGCATGCTCGCCGAAATAGCAGTCCAAGATCATGACGTACCATCGGTCGATGCCTTGCTCTCGCGGGTAACCTTCGCCTATGATGCCGAAGAAGGGGAGCGTATTGTCTCGCGTCAACCATTTGATCTCTATGTTCTCGACGCTGATTTTCCTGTCCATATGCCGAGTGACCGCCGCGACTATGTGCACCAATTCATGCAGGAGGCAAGGGCAGGCAAGCGAAAGTGGATGGATTTCGAGAGGAACTATGGGTATCATGATGGAAGTGTCAACGGTGACGAGTTCGAGCAGTTCCATGAACGATGTCTTCGCGATGTCAGCGGCAAAATCGTCGTCTATTCCAATTCTCTTATCGCTATCCATACTGCTCGCAAGCTTGGCTTGCCGTTCTATGCCAAAGGCACATCATCCGAGAACGTACGTGGTTGGCTGACACAATTCGCCAGAACATCAGGAAGCGGCCTCACTGCGGACGGCTGGGAACATGGCAGCATGGATGATCTCATCGAAAGGTATTTATTGCCCTGAATGCTATGCCGTCGCATGAAAACCCACACCATCGTCGCCGCCATCATCGAGCATGATGGCCATATCCTCTTCATGCGGCGTGCGAAAGAGCCGTTCAAGGGAACGCTCATCCTTCCCGGCGGCAAGGTGGAGGACGGGGAGACTGCCGATGCCGCCGTGGAGCGGGAGGTCTTTGAGGAGACGGGCCTGCGTGTGAAACGCAAGGAGGTCGTCGGCCAGTATGATGAGACAGTGTACCATGATGGCGAGGCGACGCATCGTCATCTCCTGACGATCTATCATCTGCTTCCGACGTCATTCGCCTTCCGCGATTCGCATGAAGGAACGCTTCACGCGATCAGGCTGGCGGATATCCCAACACAAAAGAGTGAGATCAATGCTTCTGATTACCGGATGATCGAACGTGCTGTGTTCCAACAGCAGCGTGGTTTCAAGGCGAAGATCGTCGTGGAAAAGTCAGGCGACAGGTATTCTATCCTGTCTGAAGAAGATATTGTGGAGAAGACTTAGTGCACACTGGTTCCGACGAGCTTTTGTAGGCTGTCCACACCATCCTTTTCCATCAGCCGAAGCAGTCCCTCATTGATGCGCCGCACCGTGTACGGCCCCTGATACACGAATCCGGTGTACAGCTGCACCAGGCTCGCGCCTGCCTTGATGCGTTCGTACGCATCTTCGGCGGTGAAGATTCCTCCTACCCCGATGAGAGGGATTTTCCCGTGCGTCAGCTGATACACTTTCTTAAGCATAGCCAGGGCAGGCTTGCGCAAGGGCCTGCCGCTCAGACCGCCACGGCCTATTTTTTGGATCTTGCCTGCATCCGTCTTCAACCCGTCACGCTTCAGCGTCGTGTTCGTGCAGACAAAGCCGTTGACATCATGCCGTTTGCAGGTATCGACAACCTTGGCAAGCTGCTCGTCAGAAAGATCAGGAGAGAGCTTCACCAAGAGCGGCTGTTCCTTGTGTTCGATGCGTCGCCGGCGCTCGACAGTGATGGCTTCAAGCAGACGGCTCAGCGCGGCAGGGTCCTCGAACGTCTTCCCGTCCGCAGTGTTCGGGCAGCTGATGTTCAGCGTGATATAGCTTGCATAATGATGGAGCATGGAATAACTATGCGCAAAATCCATCACCGCATCCTCACCGATGATGTTCGGGTCTGGTGTCTTGACGATATTGATGCCCAATGGTACTGGACATCTCCCCTCGAGCAGACGCTCCTTCACCCGCTCTGCGCCTATATTGTTGAGGCCCAGACGGTTGATGAGCGCCTTATCCTTCGGCAGGCGAAAGAGCCGCGGCTTTGGATTGCCTTCCCAGGGCAAGGCAGAGACGGAGCCCACTTCGATGAAGCCGAAACCGAAGGCAGGGATGGCACGGACAAGGGAAGCGTTCTTGTCGAACCCAGACGCGAGGCCGATAGGGTTGGGGAAGGTCGTGCCGAGCACGTCCATCTCGAGGCGTTCATCCTCCACCGTGCACTTGCGATGGACGAGACCATACAATGCCTTGCTGCGCTCGAGCATGGCGATGCGCTTCGACATGAACTGATGCGCGGATTCCGGGTCAAAAGAAAAAAGGAGCGGGTTGATGAGCGTCTTGTAGAGCATCCTCAATAGATGACTAAGAGAGTATATAAATGTAGCGCGATGCTGTTACACTAAGTTTTTGCCGTAAGGCCTATTGCGGTGGGGTATCGGTGACTTTGTTGGGCCATGAAGTATATCCACTGGAGAGAGGGCGACATCAGGAAAGAACTTCTGTCGGATTATCTCTGCCTGTACGACGGTGATAAATAAGCTATTGCCTCCCAGATGGAAAGGCTGGACGCCTGCTTGTTGCTGGAGTTCTTTCTCAAAGGCTGCCTGGCGATGGGCGGGCAGTTGGAATTCAGCATCACTCATCCTGCTGAAATACGTCGCGATTTCATAGAGCAGCATTTCCGCATACTGCGTCCGCTGGTAGATGCTCACGTTCCGAGCCTTGGGGTTCACATGGATGATCTGCCGCTGGTCATATTCACGGAGGATGTCCTCAAGCGCCAAGATTTTCTCATCGTCGAGAGTGAGTCCCAGTTTGCCCAGTTTCCTGAGTTTTTCCTCAGTTAAGCTATCGGCCGTCGCCTTGGAGATATAGGCTTTCTGAAGGGAACCCTCTGCGAAACAGGAAACTATCTCTACGCCGGATGGCACGATGAGCTCCCTGCCACTCTGTCTTCGATACGCGAGATTCATGAACTGGTATCTTGGCTGGACCCAGCGGCCATAGCCAGCTATGTCAACGGTTGTGCGGCTGGTGTCGTACTCCCTCTTGTCGTCACTGCCACCATCTGCACTTACCGGAGAATCATCTTTGATCTTTCCCAATACCACCACCGATCGTCTCGAGAGCGGCTCGCGTATATAAATATTTTCTCTTCGTGACGAGTCTCATTGAGACTGAAAAAAGAGCTTATTCTGATACTATTCTATGATTATGGCTTGTCTGTAGTCTCACCCCGGTCTCACCTGAAACAAAAAAGTTTAAATAGTAGCGCGTCTCCGGCTGATACAGATAGAAAAATGGGGGTGTAAGAGATGTACGCATCAGACAGTTCTGTACGCGAAGGATTCTCGCGGGCAAAGCAGGATATTGAGGCCCTGCGTCAGGAAAATCAGGGATTGCGGGCCATGATCGGGGAGCTCCGTCAAGGGCTCCAGGAGCAGCAGGAAAAAGAGGATATCCTTTCCTCATCTTCTCCAGAAGCGACACCTATCCCATCTGGCAGCGACATCAAGACCGTCCTCAAGGAAGTCCTGGCCGAGATGGCGACCTATCAGGAAAAACGCAGCATCCTGCAGATGGCTGCCTCGGATGAGTCCCTGAGCAGGTTCGACCTGGACAAGAAAGCGGTGATCAAGGCCAAGATCATCGATGCTGTCGCCCATGCGCCCATGGTGCTCTCGCGCCTGAAGGAGCTGGTCGTGGACCAGAACAAGTACTGCTCAAAGGCATCGTTCTACCGCTATTTCGAGGAGCTCCGAAACGAGGAGAAAGTGAGCATCGTCACGATGAACGGCAGGAATGTGGTGCGGGCAGACCGGATCGAGGTGTATAGCACCTGAATATCGCCATCCTTTTCTTTTTTCTATTTTTTTTCCAATGATGCGAGCTCCCGGCGCAGCTGTCCGTAACGGTCAGGATCATTTTCCTTGTAGAGTATGCCTCTCCATCCTGCCTGTCTCGCCAGATTGATCTTGTCTTGGCTATTGTCCACCAGCGCGATCTCTTCAGGAGGAAGGCCTAATCGGCGGGTCACTTTAGGATAGCATACCGCTTCTATCTTCAGCGCACCAAGCTCATGGGAGCGGAAGACCGGTCCATATATCTCAAGCGGTATCAGCTCCTTCTCGACCCGTTCGGTCTGCCAGACATTGCCATCGGTGTGGAACCCGACCCGACGATGCGCAGCCGTCTCGCGCACGATCCGCTCCATCTCTTTGTCGATGGCATAGATGTGGTCATCATGCGCCTGCCGGACCTGCGCGAGCGTCATGGACGGCGGAACGATACGCTGCGCACGAAGCGCGTCATAGAGCTGCTCGCCGGTGATAGTTCCCCGATTGAACGCATAGAATGCAGGGATAGTGTAAAACTGCCGTGCACGCTCCGACGGAACACCATATCGCTCCTGCAGGATGCGATGGGTTATGCCATAGTCCGCAAGCACGAGCACATTGCCGATGTCGAAGAGGATGATGCTGGCCATAAGGCAGTCAGGGTGTTGTCGTCTTTAAAAATATTTTCCACGCAAACTTTTTATAGGCTCGCTATTCCAATCATGTAGGTGGCTCCATGGCAGTAAACGCTGACAGACGATATGAGATAGCTCGGATTCTTCTTGATAATGACATCGTCCAGCTGCGTCCAGATACTCCCTTCACGTATGCCTCTGGCAGGAAGGGGCCTATCTACTGCGACAATCGCATGCTCCTCAGTTACCCAGAACACCGTCGTTTCATCACCACCAGCTTTGTCCGGGTCATGGTAAAGTATGATATCATTGCCGGTACCGCCACTGCCGGCATCCCCTGGGCCGCATGGCTTGCTGATCTGATGGGCAAACCGATGATATATGTACGCAGTGCTGCTAAAGAGCATGGGAAACAGAACCGCATCGAAGGCATCCTCAGGGCTGGCCAGCGTGTCATCCTTATCGAGGACCTCATCAACACCGGCGGCTCTGCGGTATCATCCATCGATGCCATCCGGGAAGCGGGAGGCATCGTGGATTCGTGCCTGGCGATTGTCGATTATCATCTCCAGGACGCGAAGGATGCGTTCCAGAAAGCCGGTTGCGCGGTCTACGCTCTTACTGATCTGGAGGCCCTGCTTGAGGTTGCGCGCAAGACAGGTAAGCTATCTGCTGTGCAATGCGACATTGTTCTCCGCTGGCAAAAAGACCCTGTGGGTTGGGCCACGAGAGAGGGGCTCGCATGAACTACCTCGACCAGCTCCGCAAGCGGGCAGAGGAAGTCGGCAATATTGTGTGTGTCGGACTTGATCCTATCTTAGGACGCATCCCTGCCCAAGGGACGAGCATCGAAGATACCATTGCGCAATTTTACATCAATATCTTCATGGCGATGGTCAAAGAACGAGTCATGCCAGCCACGGTCAAACTGAATATCGCGTTCTATGAGCAATATGGCCTCGATAGCCTTCGTGCCTTGAAGCGTATCATCGATGCCTCAAAAAAAGTCGGCATCCCGGTGATACTTGACGGCAAGCGTGGAGACATCGGGGACAGTTCCGCCGCGTATGCGCGTGGATGGTTCGATTCGTGGGGCGTCGATGCCATGACCGTGGCGCCGTACATGGGTGAAGATTCGATTACACCATTTCTCAACTACTGCGAGCACGGCTCTGGTGTGTATGTCCTTCTCCGCACCTCGAATCCTGGTGCCCATGACTTCCAGGATCTCCTTGTCGATGGCAAGCCGCTCTATCATCATGTCGCTCACAAGCTTGTCGATTGGTACAAGCCAGGTCTCGGTGCGGTCATCGGCGCCACCGCTCCCCACGAGCTTGAGGAGCTTTCCCGCTTTTTCGTGGCATCAGGCAAGGAAGTGCCGTTCCTCATCCCCGGCGTCGGCAAGCAGGGCGGCTCAGCGAAGGAAGTTGTGGATATACTCCGCAGGACAGGCAATGATCTTGCCATCCATCGCATCAACGCCTCATCGTCGATCAATTACGCGTATCAGGACGAGAAAACAACTGACTATGCCGGCGCGGCCGTGCGCGCATTGAGGAAGCTCATCGACGAGATCGGACCGTTATGAAACGCAAACAGCTTCCTGTCGACCTCATCATCTTCGACTTAGACATGACGCTGGTAGACTCACAGGCCAGCATCTATGCCTGCTTTATGGAGGCCTTCAAGGCCAACGGCTTGCCGCCTCCCGACAAGAAAGAGGTGGCAAAGCTCGTCGGCATCCCGCTGGAACGGATGGCGGAACTGCTCCTGCTCAAGGCAGGCGTCAACGCCACTGCTGGACTGAATGCGGCTATCGTCAAGGCCTATCGTGGACGGTATGCGCGCACAGCAGGCAAGGAGACCGTGCTTTTCCAAGGCGTCAGGGAGACGCTGGAGCATTTCAAGGAAAAACGGCTCGCCATCATCACGACGAAAGAGGGCAACCTGACAAGGCAGCTGCTCGGTGAGCTCGATATCCTCAAATACTTCAACCTCATCCTTGGCTATGGTGACTATCGCAGCCCGAAACCTGATCCGGAAGCTGTTTTCAAAGCGTTGGATGAGACAAAGGTCCCGGCGAGCAAGGCGGTCATGGTAGGGGACACCATCTACGACATCGAGGCAGGCAAGAGCGCGGGCATTCATACAGTGGCGGTGAGCTATGGTGTTGATCCTGTCGAGGAATTGAAGCTCGCGAAACCGGAGCATATCATCGACAATATCCGCGAATTGATGAACCTGCTTGTCTAGCAGCACAAACTTTATAATACTCTCTTCCCGTCTCACTCTTTTTAGCATGACACCGACCTTCAAAGGGCGCTCTATCCTGTCGATAAACGACTTCTCTACGGAGGACATCATCGAGGTTCTTGAAGCCGCGAAGCGCATGGAAGCCAGCAAGGACAAAGGTAGCCTGCTGCACGGCAAGATCATGGCCTCGCTCTTCTTCGAGCCATCCACGAGGACACGGCTGAGTTTCGAGGCGGCCATGCATGGCCTTGGTGGGAGCGTGGTCGGCTTCGCGGATTCGGGTGTCTCGAGCGTGAAGAAGGGCGAGACACTCGCGGATACCACCAAGATGGTCGAGCGGTATGCCGATGTCATCGTGGTGCGGCATCCTCTTGACGGCGCTGTCCGGCTGATGGCCGAGTGCACCCAGAAGCCGGTCATCAATGGGGGGGATGGCGCGAACCAGCACCCGACGCAGACGCTGCTTGATCTGTATACAATCAAGAAATGTCAGGGCAGGATCACCGACCTCCACATCGCGATGGTCGGCGATCTCAAGTATGGCCGGACGGTGCATTCGCTCGCCATGGCGCTCGCCAAGTTCAAGTGCCGGCTGTCTTTTGTCTCGCCGTCGCAGCTGCGCATGCCGTCGCAGTATCTCGATGCCTTGCGCAGCCAGGGAACCTCTTTTGAGGAATTTGGCAAGATTGAGGACGTCATCGGGGATGCGGACATCCTCTACATGACCCGCATCCAACGGGAGCGCTTCCCGGATGTTGACGAGTACAACAAGGTGAAGGACGCGTACATACTGCACAAGGGCATGCTCGAGAACGTGCGCAGCAATCTTCGCATCCTCCATCCGCTGCCGCGCGTCAATGAGATCAACACTGATGTCGATGGCACGCCCTATGCGCATTATTTCGAGCAGGCCGCCAATGGCATCCCTGTCCGGCAGGCCCTGCTGGCGTTGGTGCTGGGAGCGAAACTATGACTCCGCAGCGGCCGTACAAGGTCTACGCGATCGCGGATGGCGTGGTCATCGACCATATCCCTGCCATGCGCGCCTTGCAAGTGCTTGAGATCCTCGGTGTGCACCATGAGGATCAGCCGGTCGACGCCATAGTGACTTTAGGCATGAACATGGAAAGCTCTAAACGCGGCAGGAAAGACATCGTTAAGATTGAGCATAAGGAACTCAGCAAGGCCGAGCTGAACAAGATCGCCCTTATCGCGCCGGAAGCGACGGTGAACATCATCCGTGAGTCCATAGTGGCGGAGAAGTTCAAGATCGCCATACCGGCGGTCTTTGACGGTGTCGTGCAATGCCCGAACCAGAATTGCGTCACGAACCATGAGCCGGCGAAGACGAGGTTCCTCACGCTCGCGACAAAACCGGTGATGGTCAAGTGCCATCATTGCGAACGGGTCGTGTGGCAGGATGAAATACGGCTGCTAGGGCCGAGGTAGGAAAGGGTTAAATACCATCTTGTTTTCTTCTTCCCTTATGATCTACTCCCCCCGCGAAGATTCCTACCTGCTCGCCCGATGGGTCAGGAAGCTTACCTTCGGCAGGGTCCTCGACATGGGCTCCGGCTCTGGCATCCAGGCAGAGGCAGCGATGGCCAGCAAGAAGGTCACGGGCGTGCTTGCAGCAGACATCAATCCTGAAGCTGTCGCCTTGCTCACGTCAAAAGGTATCGCCGCGGTCCAATCAGACCTTTTCTCCAAGGTGCCGGGCAAGTTTGACACCATCATCTTCAACCCGCCCTATCTTCCTGATGGCCACGGCTACAAGGACATCGCGCTCGATGGCGGCAAGAAAGGCCATGAAGTGCTTGGCAGGTTTCTCGCGCAGCTGAACGCGCACCTCAAGCAGGATGGCATCGCGCTCATCATCTTCTCCTCTTTTACAGGTAGGGAGAAGATCGATGCATTGATCGCGCACTATGGGCTGGAACATAAGCTCCTCGAGGCGCACCATATCAGCTTTGAGGACTTGTATGTGTATGTCATCCGCAAGACCGCGCTCACCAAGCTGTTGGAGAAGAAAGGCCTTGCCGGCATCGAGATGCTGGCAAAGGGGCATCGTGGTCTCATCTTCACGGGCATGCTCCGCAAGAAGAAGGTGGCGGTGAAAGTCCAGCGAAAGGACATCGATGCGAAGGGCACCGTGGACAATGAGGCGAAGCGACTGAAGCAGTTGAACAGATACCGCATCGGTCCGAAGCTCCTGTTTTCCGGCAAGGACTACTTTGTTTACGGGTTCGTGCTGGGCATATTCATCGAAGCGTATGCAGCGAGTGCGAGCAGGAAAGACATCCTCCAGGTGTTGAAGGATGTCTTCCTGCAGATGCACACGCTGGACAAGCTCGGCCTGAACAAGGAAGAGATGCATCATCCGGTAAAGCATGTCATCGTGACACCGCAGGGCAAGCCGGTGCTGCTGGATTTTGAACGATGCAGGCCAGGGAAGAAGATGCACAATGTGACGCAGTTCTGCCAGTTCCTGAGGTCGGGAAGGTTTAATGGCCTATTGAGAAGACGTGGCATAAACATTAACGGGGAGAAGCTTACTGCATTGGCTCGCGTGTATAAGCGAGAGATGGATGAACGACGATTTCGAGAGATTCTTCAACAGTTCCAATTCTTTTAACGCCATTGCATTCTTCTTTCCTGATTTCTCATTGTTTTATCTTAATCTCATCCTCAATAGCTATAAGCGTCTCTGTTGATTTAACGCCCGGTACTCTCCTAATCTGATTAATAAGAACATTACTGAACTCTCTCATATTTTTTGCTCTCACCTTGATAATGTAATCATAACTGCCAGTCGTAGAATTAATTTCCTCGATAAATTCTTTTTTTCTAAGGGAATTTATCAACTCAAAGGGGGATACTTTCTTCTCAATGAAATAACTAAGGTCTCCGGTGAGGAGGATGTACCCTAAAACTTGGTTTCCCATGCGTTCTTGATCAAGAACAACTGTATACCCTTTGATTATCCCATTTTGTTCAAGCTTTTTAATCCTATGATGAACCGTCGTGATCGGGACATCTATCTTTTTCGATATTTTTTGAGTGCTCCATCTACCGTGTTCTTTAAGCGCAGATATGATTTTATTGTCTATTTCATCCAATTCCATTATATTGGAATAAATAATCCACTATTTATAAATTTATCGTATAAATATTGACTAAATATGCCGTTATATGAAGAAAATGCTTATTAACAATAGACTGCAACATGATCTTCATGGGTCCGAAAGTAGCTGTTTTTGGAAGCGGAGCAGGAGGATTAGCAGCCGCAGCCACCATCGCTCAAAGAGGCCATGATGTTGTAGTCTATTCAGCCTATAAATCTATGCTGGATAAACAGGGTATCCAACTGGAGGAAGCAGGGGTCATAAAGACCTTGTCGGTTCAAATCAAATCAGAATTCCCCTCTCTTGCAGAATTGGACTATGCTCTTATTGTTTGTCCTGCTGATGCTCGGGAATATTATCTTCAACAGGTCGTTGCAAGAACGGGGACCAAAACTAAAATCGTTCTGATTCCAGGAGGATTGGGATTTGGATTGAATCATCTTGAGCAATTACAAAATAGGGGCTGGTATGAATTAAACCAACTTCCTTATGTTGCACGAAAAACAGATGGTAATGCGGTTACCGTCCATTATCGCTTACCAAAGTTATGGTGTGCAGCATACCCTGCTTCGGATACAACAGAAGCCAAAGAAACTCTCGATAGCCTCTTAGGGTTATCTCTTGGTGCAAGTGAGCATACATTACATTGTGGATTCTTTAATTGGAATATGCTTTTACACCCTCCTCTTATGCTTACTAATGCTGGAAGAATTGAGCGACAAGAACGTTTTACCTTTTATCGTGAAGGCGTAAATACGTTGGCCATAAACGTGATGGAAGAGATGGACCGAGAAAGACGTAATGTCATGCAAAAATTGGGTCTTTTCACTCCTTCACTTAGTGAGTATTTAAGCGGTGGCAAAACAATGCGTTTAGAAGAAGCAGTGCGGACGGATGCCGCTACAGGAGAGGTGATGGCTCCAACAAGCCTCCAGCATCGATACTTAACAGAAGATGTTCCTTATAACGTCGTCCCGCTTGCTTGGTTGGGGGATATCTTGACGATTGATACTCCCACCGTTGATGCTGTTGTTCAATGGTATCATTGCCTGACGCAGGAACCGAGTTTTTCTTCTTTTGCTATTAAAAGACTTGTCGGCATGAGTCCTAAGGAGATCAATTTGTGTGCAAAAGGGATTATGGAGTGAGACGATGATACCTTCAGCGCAAGCTATTCCTTACGGCAGCTTGGGCAGGCCGACGTATCGAGAAGAAAATGCCACAGATCATAAACATTTGCTTGATTTATATATTCAGATGTATCCTAAAATAAAAACTTTTCCTTACCGGAGTAGAGATCACATAAGGGCATGGCAGTTTCAAAGGTTGCAAGAACTTGTTAGTCATGCTTATAACAATGTTCCCTTTTACACGGAAAAATACAGGAAAGCTGGATTTCATCCCCGTGAGCTTAGGACCTTCCGGGATTTTGAAGCTCTCCCCCTTGTAACCAAAGAAGAACTTATTGATGCTTGGCCTGATGGCGCGATTGCGAAAGGGCATACGACTGAATTTACAACCAGAAGTTCTGGTTCCTCTGGAAAATTTGTTACGCTTGCCGTTGACAAAAAAGCAGTTATGCTTGATACCATCATGGGCTGTCGTCAGGTAGAATATCAAAGCGGTAACCAAGTTGGACCACGGGATCTTACTTTACACATTTATACTTGCCCTTGGTGGTTTACTTCTGTGGGGGGAGTTTATCAAACACTATTCCTTCCCACGTCTGAGACACCCACGCGTTCGGCTGAAGTTATAAAAGCCCTGCGGCCAGCTGTGATATCTTTGTATCCTAGTTATTTGCGAGAGCTCTATCCTATCTTAACTGGCTTAAATGGCATTAAAGATAATGGGACAAGGGTAGTTATTGTTCACTCGGAGCAGTCCACTAAAGATGAGAGAAAACAAATGGCTCATAGTTTGGGTATCCAAGTTCTTGATGAGTATAGCAGTGAAGAGTTAACACGAATCGCTCTGGAATGTCCTTACCAAACTTACCATATAGAGGAAGATGCATGTTATCTTGAGATTGTAGACCAAGTTTCTGGAGCTTCTCTTTCAGATGGTCGGCATGGTGAAGTCATTGGCACTAATTTATTGAATGAAGCCACCCCTCTTATACGATATAAACAGGAGGATTTAGCTGCTTTAACTCCTGAATCATATCCGTCTTGCGAATGTGGAAGCAATTTTCGACAGCTGTCAGTGGTATCGGGAAGGAAGGCAGATAGTCTCGTAACCCCGCATGGAAAAGTTATTCCTTCCGGCACGCTCATGGATTCTGCATATCGTTGGTTCCTTGATTTAGGAATACCAGTACACGGACTCCAGTATGAGATAATTCAACGAGAAGCAGACAAAATAATGGTTCATCTTGTTGATGGTGTATTCATCCGCGATAAGGAAAAGGTAGTAAACAGGATTAGATCTCAATTAGAAGAATTGCTTGATCATGAATGTTATATAGAGGTAACGTATGTCACCCATATCGAACAGAACGGAAGGAAATATCGACCGATACGGAGAGAAGTATAATCAAAAAAAGAAAGAAATGCTTATATAGTGTAATGAGTATCCAATTATAGTTAATCACTTTAATTATTGAGGGTAAAATGGGAATGGGAAAAGCTTTACTTTTGGCTTGTGGAATTAGTGCAGCAGCTACTGGGGTGGGGGGTTATTGGCTATACGACAATAACTCCCGAGAGTTCCCTAAACCAGACACTGTTTGTGGTAGGTATAGCACTCTTTCATTCGATGAAGACATACCACGCGTTCCAAGAGCTGCGGTGATGTACGAATTGGATCCTGAATATACCTCCCTCTTAGGGCTTCAGGAAAAGGCTAACCAATTACGTCAAGAGCATAGTGGTCCTAATAACCCGCATGCTATCGGAGGGGTGGATTTCTCTGTGGAAGGAGAGGTTACGAAAGAAAGGGTTGCCGTAGCGATATTAACTGGCGTTCTCGAGGCCCATCTGGAAAGGAAAGCAAATAGGTTGGAGCAGCACTACCTTTCCGGCAGATACACCACTGCAATAAATCGTGAGCCGGATAATACCTATTCCACGCAAGGTTATTACTATGACGCTTTACTCGCCGCAAAAGCGTATAGGGAAATTGCTACGCCCTGCAAATCAACAGAAGTATATTTGTATGGTGTTCCAGGGGGAATAGAAATAGGGGCGCTCGCCGGAATTTGCGAAAGAGCGTATAATGAAGAAAAGACGTTCATAAACCAAGGAAATCTAGACCAAGTGATAGACTTTTTATCAGAGGAAACATTAGTCTCATTAGGGGAGTGTCTCGTTGGAAAGAAACGATGCGTCCAAAGGTTTTTAAGAGACTTAGTTAAAGAGGATATCCCCTTTGCCGCCTTAGAAGAGATTTTAGACAGAGTAGCATACGGTTTTAGCATAAGAGAAGTACAAGAAGAGATAAATCTCAAAGTTCAATTATATAGAAAATTCATTGATTATGTACCCGTAATCCCTTATGAATGTGCCTGTTCACCCCTATCTTCATATAGTCCGATGGAGAGAGAAAGCTTACAATCAAGTTTGCAAGCACGTTTAGATAAATTAGTAGAGGCAGATAGAAATGACTCTCCTTACCCCACATCGTCCAGTTCCGCATTCCCCGTAGTCTCTCTTTTTAACCATAATAGGTTCTCTCTTCGTAGTTCAGATGGATTTAACTATAATCCTATTGTAAGCAGATTATGTATGAATACCACGGAATCTAGTCCTGAGGAGGTCGTCCCAGAACCTGAACCGGTAAGGAACATATGCGCGGAAAAGGAATCGGAAGGTATTTCTTATCGATGCGTAAACAGAACTGATGTTGGCTTAATGGATGGAAATGAGGAGATACAACTTAAAAATAGTCTTTGCATGTGGTTTGATGTTATAGACAGCAACCAAGGGTTAGCTCGGCTTAGCTTACATAGGATGCACTGGGCGTCCGGTATTGCTTTTAAGGTTACTGATTACCTAATTAACGGTAATAGAGAATCCTATGAAGAATATGTAAGAATACGAGATAGGCGCCTTAGTGATTTCCCACATTTGTTTGAAGTTTATGATGCTGTTATTGACCATTGTAAGTGTAGAGTACCTTTTCGTCGTCAACATCGTTTTTAAGGGCACGGGTAGCGCCTGAAACCTACGGGCTTTAGCCCATAGATGAATGGCTGGACGATACCCGCGCTCGAATTTACCCTTCGACATTTCATGCCAAACCTTTTTAAACCATCATCGCTCTTGTTTACCCTATGCACCCCAACACCCTCATCCTCCGCTATGGCGAGATCTTCCTGAAGAAGGGCAACCGGCACCTCTTCGAGCGGCAGCTGCTAGACAATATCAAGCAGTATCTCGCGCAAAACAAGATACCATACAAATCTATCATCCACGTCGGCAGCCGTATCGTCATCAATGATTGCGCAGACACGAGCGTCAAGAACGTTTTTGGCCTCACCTCAGTAAGCCCAGCCTTGCGCATCCGGGACTGCAAGACCCTTGAGCCGGCAAAAGAGCATGTTCTCGCACTGGCCAAAGAATCAGGCATTCCGCAGAAGACCTTCCGCATAACCTGCTACCGTCACAACAAGGATTACTACATGAAATCGCAGGAGATAGCCGCCATGCTCGGCGAGCACGTCATCAACAATATCGGCGGCAAGGTCAACCTGAAACAGCCAGAGGTGGATATCAACATCGAGATCATCGGCAATGATGCGTACCTTTTTGTCGAGCACGTTCCCGCATACGGCGGCTTGCCTGTCGGTTCCTCCGGTAAGGTCGTGAGCCTGATCTCCGGCGGCATCGACAGTCCGGTTGCCTCGTGGCTGATGATGCGTCGCGGCTGCAATCTTATTTTTGTGCACTTTTCCAGTTATCCGCAGACGAGCAGGCAGAGCGAGGAGAAAGTCAAGGAGCTTGTCCAGCTCCTCACCAGATTTCAGTTCCACTCAACCCTCTACATCGTGCCCTTGCTCGACATCCAGAAGAAGATGGCCACGAACGTGGATAATGCCTACCTCGTCATCCTCTATCGCCGCGTCATGCTGCGCATTGCCGAGATGATCATGCGCAAAGAAGGCGCCTTGGCCTTGTGTTCCGGCGACAATCTTGGACAGGTGGCCTCGCAGACCTTGCCGAACATGGTGGCCATCGAGGCAGCCATTACCACGCCTGTCCTTCGCCCGCTGCTCACCTACGACAAGATGGAGATCGTCAAGCTCGCACAAAAGATAGGCACATACGACATCTCCGCGCAGCCGCACGAGGACTGCTGCAGCCTGTTCGTTCCCGAGATGCCGGAGACAAGGGCGAAGATGGAGTACTTGCTCAAGCTTGAGGAGAAGCTCAAGGAGCTTGGCATCGAGGACGATATCAAGATAGCGATAGGACGAGCGATGATCCTGACTGTAGAACAGGGCTAAAGACGATCCATCTTCATAGCGAAAATCGCCCTCTGCAAGAGCCTAGGCGATTTTCAGCCACTTCTTTCTCGCTCTTCGATTCGTGGTCTCGTCCCCCTCATGGGTAAGGAGGAAGAGACCATGAATTGTCGCAAAGGATTTAAACCTCCGCTCCTTCATCCTTCGTATGACACCGTTCAACCAGCGCGTCTGGACCATCACCAAGCGCATCCCGCGCGGCAGAGTGTCCACCTACAAGGAGATCGCCCACGCGCTCGGCTGCAAGGCCTATCGTGCCGTCGGGCAGGCCCTGAACAAGAATCCTTACGCGCCGCGTGTTCCCTGCCATCGCGTTGTCGCGAGCGATGGCTCGCTCGGCGGGTTCGCGCATGGAGCAAAGCGAAAGAAAGCGATGCTGCAACGGGAAGGCATACAGATAAATGGAAATAAGATTAGAGACTTCTCAAAACAGTTCAAAAAGCTGAAAACAAGATAACGCAAACTCGCCGCTCGTGGCTATCACAGGCTAAAGCCAGTAGTTTTACGCTCCTTGCACTGATGGGCGAGTTTGCGGAATTGAAAATTGTCGGACTGAAGTTCGAGGTAGTAAACCGACGATTTTCAATAAAAAAAGATTTATCGTCTTCGCTTTCGCATCAGACCATAGACTGCGGCCGCGCCTATCGCTACGCCGACTGCTGTCGCGATGCCGACCGCTTTCCTCGGGTTCTTCTTGACATACCCGGTGGCCTTGCGTTCTGCCATGGCCAGCTTCTTCTTCGCCAGCCTGAACTTGGCCTGCACTGTGCGCTTCGCCGCGGCTACATTCATCATCTTTGCCATACTTTCACCTCTCCAGTGGAGCTTGTCCTGCGGACGTATTGTTTCAATACGCCGGAAACGATCAGGAGGATGGCGCCCATAGCTAGGGCAGCGTTGCTCCGCGGCCACTGCAAGGCGTCCGTGAGATAGAACATGATAGCTACCGCGATGAACACGCAGCCGGCGAAGAAGAACCCAGAGACATAGAACTGCTCGATGATCCTGCGCTGGGTGTAATACGCGACCTCTTGGAGCTTGTGGATGATGTTCTGGAGGTGCTCGGTGATGTTATCCATCACGATGGAGGAGAATTTCTCGATGAGGACGTCTTTCAGGCGGCTCAGCGTGCCGTCTTCCTTGCTCTTCTTTACCTCTTTTTCTGGCATGATGGGCTTACAGGCGCCACCATATTTAAAGGTTTTGTTTAAAAATAGTGATGTTGTAACTACTGATGAGAAACTACAAACCGAAAGGCTTAAATAGGGGTGGTGGCCTCATCGGGGCATGGTACTGCGTGAACAGCGACTACGGATGACGGAATTCCTCGCGGAACGCCTTGAAGCTTCTGGCCTATGCGCCATCGTCGAACGTGATGCGCGGCATGTGCTGGTTGAGGAAAAGCTGGATGGTCCTGAACGTAAACGCGCCTACATCTTTGCTCACGCTGGCGGCATGACCGTCGCGGAGATGCAAGAGCGACGCGAGAAAAATCGAGAGGCAGGAGTCTATAGCGCGGATGTCTTCTATCGGGATGGCAATACTTTTTCTGTGCGGCTTGGAAGACGAGCATTGTTTAAAGCAAGGCGATCATTGAAGCGGTATACCCCCGAACAAAGAGCTGCTATGATCCATACGCGTGATCTCGAACGAGCGGTTTTAGGATATTTTGCAGCGCCCTTACAACAGGTAGTGTATTATCAACCGAAAACGATGCTATTAGATAAGAGTATCCGTATCTTCACTATGGATCGTGTGCGACTGGATTATAGGCACATCGGCCGGGACCATCCTGCCTACGGACGTGTGGTTGATGGCATACTCTCACTCGAATGGCGATTACCCGTAGAATGTGGACGAGTGACTGATGGCCCGCTCTATCTTCATTTAAGCGAGCCTGATATTCGCTTGGCGTGGGGTGCCTGCTCACGTACTATAAAACGGAGTGAGCGGGCAAAGGATGCTGCTAGCCATGCTCCTCGTGTAGGGCAACTGTCTTTGGCAGATATAATTTAATCGGATGATTCTTTAATTGATGAGAAAACGAGACAGTTATCGCACCATCGCCAGCAGCGCCTGCGCCAATGGTTCCGTGGCAGCGGCGACAATGCCCATCTTCTCGTGCGGCCTGACCGGCATGTCATCAATCGGCGTGCCGTCAAGATCCGCCATAAAGCCGCCGGCGTTTTTGATGAGCGGATAGCCGATGGCCACTTCATCAAGCTTTTGCTGCGTACTCATCGCGGCATCGATCATCCCTGAGCTGATGCCGGCGAAATGGAAGGTGCTGCAACCATAATCCCGCACAACGGTCGCACGGCGGACGTCAGCAAATCGCTCACTATCCTCTGCGCCGAGATACCCATCGATAGCGACCAGTGTTTGTTTATCCGGGATCTCTTTTCCTGATGTCTGTACTGCTTTGCCTTGATAGCCGAATGTTCCCAATCCTTGCTTTGCGAACCACACGCGACCATGGCCTTGATCCATGTTATGTTCCATGACACCAGAGACGATGAAGTCTTTATACCGCGGACTTGCTGAATTGTAGATAGAGATACCGGTGCAAAACAGGGGGATACCGCGCTGGTAGCCGATGGATCCGTCAATATCATCGATTGCGATAAGGTATTTGGGTGATGCGACAAGCTCTATGCGCCCAAGCTCTTCATCATAGATGACTGCCGGTACCTTCTTTTCTGCAAAGAAGTCACGCAATACTTCAGCGACACTGAGATCCGCTTCTGTGGAAAGATCCTGTGGGCGGGGGCTTGTTATCAGCGCTCTTCCCTCTTCTCCTTTTCTGGCTATTTCAGTATGCGCCAGATAGAGCGCCTGCAGGCACAATTCTCCCAAATCCAGTTGTGGTGGTAAATGGCGTGGCATATGCCTTTTCTGGGAGAACTGGTATTTAAGCTTTTCTATATTTTATTACTTTTAAGTGACAATAAAATAAGTGGCTTATAAGCGTTTATACCGCTTCAATCCTTCTTCTTCTTTGTCTTCTTGATCTCCTTCTCGAGATCGAGCCTGTCCAGCAGTTCCTTGTATCTGTTCCTGATCGTGACTTCTGTCACGCCCGCAACATCCGCCACCTCGCGCTGCGTGCGTTTCTCCCCATGGATCAAGGCAGAAACGTACAATGCAGCGGCTGCGATTCCAGTGGGGCCGCGGCCAGAGGTTAGCTCGGCCTTCTGCGCAGACTCAAGGATCTCGATCGCCCGGCTTTGCGCTTCCGCACTGAGCTTGAGAGAAGACGCAAAGCGTGCGATGTAATCAGCAGGATTCGATGGTAAAATAGTAATACCCAGCTCGCGCGTCACGAAACGGTACGTCCTTCCGACTTCCTTCTTCTCGATGCCGGACGCCTCGCTCAGCTCGTCGAGCGTGCGAGGGACATCATGTCGCCTGCACGCGGCATACAGGCTTCCCGCAACAACGCTTTCCATGGAGCGTCCGCGGACAAGGCCGCGCTGGACGGCAAGCGTATAGATGCGCGCTGCCTCTTCTTCAACCGACTTCGGCAGCTTGAGATAGGAGGAAACACGCTTCAGCTCCGCCAATGCCAGCTTCAGATTGCGCTCAATAGCGGTAGAGATCCGGTACTGCCACTTCCGCAGCCTGAAGAACTTGTTCTTGTCCTTGCTGTCCAGTTTGTACAGGTCAGCCTTCTGGCCGACTTCAGTGCCGAGACCCTGATCGTACTGGGTATACGTCATAGGAGCCCCAGTACGGCGCTTCTTCTCCGCGTCATCAGAATCGAACTCGCGCCATTCCTGGTCGAAGTCCACCATCTTGTCCTCGACCACGAGGCCGCAGTCCTTGCAGATGACCTCGCCTTTATCCTTGTTGATGAACAGGTTGATGCCGCCGCATTCGGGGCATTTCTTCACATAACTCATCATGGATGACCACCCGTGCTGAAGAGTCAGAGAATAGTCTAGAGACAGTCTATTCTCGTTGCCTTTTCCACCCCTACTTTAGTAAAACAAAAGTTTAAATAGAGGAGTTGAATACTATATATAAAGCTATCGTTTTCAATTCTCGGATTTTCGGAAAGTTTATAAAGCGCACATGCCCCCAAACTGGCTATAACCATGCCAAACGCCAAGAAGACACCGTTTCCTAAAGAACTGATGGATATCCTCGCCTGCCCGCTCTGCAAGGCGGACTTGACCTATCAGGAAGCCCAGAATGAGCTCCTTTGCGTGAAGTGTGGGAAGCGGTATCCAGTGAGGGAGGATATACCGTTGTTGATGCCGGAGGGTGCTTAACCGCAATCCGGGATGCCAATGAAGGCGGTATAGCGAAGAAATTATGTTTGCATCGGTATGGCCACGTCAATGTCTACTGGTTTAGCATTCTTTTCTTTCCGTTTTTGGACATTAAAGATGGCAAACCCGGTCACTTTCTTTGTCCTTTCATCATATCGCTCAAAGACATCATCCCCGATATGTTCATAGTAAGCAGGTGTCGGTTTGCCGAAACGTATCTCTAGATAATCTGCTTCATCATCGTAATATATGTGCATCTTTTTCATTGTATGTTCCGTGTATGATACGCGGTTATGATAAAGCCATCGCCGTTTAAATATTTTACTGAAATGAGCAGATATTTCCTTTGTTGTTTATCAAAACAGTAATGCCATCTTACCGTTGGGTCATAGAGACTGTTCGTCATACTCGTCGGTGCGATTACTGCCTCTTTTATTTCTTCTATATTAGCCGCTTGAGGATGATCCTGTACGATATGGCGCCATTGCCTTCTCGTCAACCGAATCGTTCTGCCTGTCCTGTCAATGACTTCAAATACATGGGGCATCAAGGAATATTAGTAATCACTATTCATCAATCTTGATGGGGAAAAATCGGAGAAATTCCGATCCTGGACGGATAATCTCTGATTGGGATGGAATCTTTTCAGTTTTCGCTTATTGCTACGGAAGATTTCTGGTTTTCTCGGAAGATATCTGGTAGGTGTTTCGTAATAACCTTTATAAACAATCACTCGCCTGTCTGCTCTGTCGCGGTCGCATAACCTGGTAGTGCGCCGGTCTTGAAAACCGGTTTCCGCAAGGATATCCCGGTTCAAATCCGGGCCGCGGCGTTCGTCGTTATGGGGTCTCGAATGAAATGAGAGACCCCATAACTGGAGTTCAGGGTTGATAAGGGCGGTACGCCCTTATTCTTGGTCAGATTCGGGCCGCGGCGCTTCCTTTTAATCATTAACCATGGCTAAGCTATTTAAGCTCTTTATCGTTCCCCCTCGCATGCCACCCACCCTTTGGTGCGACGACCTGGAACGGATGACGCTGGACCCGCAGCCAGAGGTTTTCGTTGGAACAACAGGCATCGCATGTTCTAGCGTCGAATTAGAGCTCAATCATCGGCATCCGACGATGCCAAAGGCCATCGGGCTTCAGATGTACCTCATTGACGTTGCTGTTGAACAAGTTGTTGTATCAGATAAGATTGGAGAAAGTTCTGTCTGTAAATATGTTTATACCCTGGCTCAATACGGATCGCGGGACCTGGCCGAGAATATGTATAAGACTATTGCAGCGAGATTCCATGCCGGCGATGCAGTAAGGATCACTGGATCGAATACGGCGGTGTTGTTCAGGCCGGTAAAATAAATACCGATACGTCGGATGTTTCTTTTAAGATCTAAACCATTAACTATTTAACCTGAGTCAGCTTTCCTCCCTTTATGAGTGCGACAGAAATACCAATTGAACGATTGGAAGAACTAGCTATTGAACCGATGCCAAGCATTACGATTGATGGGCAGGTTAAACTACAGTTCAATCGTTATGATCCGCGTTTTGCAGATGACGGAAGTCCGCCCATATATCATGTTGATATCTTTTTATGTTATCGAAATGAGACAGGACCATTTTATCCATTATTCACATCCCCCGTAGAAGCAACGGCCAGAGCAGCCTATGATACCGCTGCAGCGCAGCTCCAGGAGGGCTATGCGGTGAGAATCATTAATGAAACTACCGCAGAATTAGTCAAGCCTGATAAATAAAGTGCATATCTATTTCTAAGCTGCACCAATGAAGAAATCACTAATACAATCCTGGCCTCGGCGCTGGCCGTCCTTCTAGGTGAGCAAGAACCTTCCCCGCCAATTGCCGGTAGAGGCCTGCCTGATCATGCCGGCTGAGCTGAGTGGCTAACGTTGCGGCCTCTCTGAAACAGGTACCTCGTTCCAGATAACCCAAGGCTTCATCAAAGTTTCCGCCTTCGCGCGCAAGGCGGGCGGCAACGCCAAATGATCGATTAAAAAGGTCTAACCTTTTTGCTCTCTCCACATCACCATGCTGCTCCATTATCCGCGCAATCTGACCGAACAGATTATCAAACTCGAGAGTCGGTTCGCATGTGCTTATAGACTCAAGCGTGCGTAGGTCTTCATCGGCTTGTATCCTCTCTGCAAGCGCTGTCAACCGTCGGTATATCGTCTCCGCACGCGGCCGATTTCCAAGGCGCATCGCGACAGAGTACGCTTGCGGATCGGAACGTCCCGCTTCATAGAGGTCTAATGCCTGTTCAAGACGACCATGCTCCTCTGCAATCCTTCCGGCCGCGCCAGAATTATTTCCCCGACGATAGATAGCGATGGCTCGCTCCCATTGTCCAGCGCCATTTGCCAGTTCGGCTGCTTCGGTAAAATTTCGGAGCCGCTCATATAATTCTATGGCTTTATCGGTCCTGTTGTTTTCCTTAGCCAGTATGGCAGCCGCTACAAAATCTTCTCCTCGCTCAAGGAGGGTTATTGCCCTGTCTATCTGACCAGTTGTTTTCGCTATCCTAGCAGCTTCATCAAAACTTTGCTCTTGAATAAGAATTTCTATTGCTCGCTCATGGTTTCCTGCCCGTTCGGCTACTTCTGTCGCTTTGACGGTATCCCTACCCCTCAAATAAAGAGCGATAGCCTCATCAGGCAATCCTTCTCTTTCCGCGAGTTCTGCAGCTTCGCGGAAGCGTTTCTGCCCGGTGAAAAATGTTCTGGCTTGGTGTAATAAGCCTTTTTCTGCAGTTGTTGGCGAATATGGACTTTTTAAGGCACCATGCGAGGCTATCTCATAGATCGCACGAGCTCTGCTCTCTGGAGAAGACAGCCGGGCGACAAGCGCAGCAAGATCTACCTGTTCAGGAGCCCCTTCTTCTGCAGCATCAGCCGCCCGTCTATGCGCATGGCTTTTGTGTCTATCATCACAGCCACCAAGTGATCATGCTATTCCAAGAATCACTGCAAAACCATAGGTACGTAATAGTGTCATATAGTCACCCTCAATCCCAATCCACATTCTCAATAAACTGTCTCCGTTCATGGCACCAATTCGGTAAGCTGCCGTCCCGGTATCTGTTCCTGTCGCACCATTGCCCCCAAGAGCGATACGCCCCCGGCCCGTACTTGAAGAAATCCTTATCATCCAGTTCGTGCAGGACGTCGGTGTACGGGTCATACGATGTGTTATGATCATCGTATCTTTGTTCAAAATCACCAAAATAATCGTCAAACACGCTGCGTCTCAGGTGCTGCCGGGCGCGAGCGCATCTGCCTGCGCGATAGGTGTCATCCAAATAATCATCATAAGCGAAGTTGTCGGCATAGTCTCGTGGCAGCAGCCGGCAATGGCGATCGTAGGAATACGGATCAAGGTAATCGTCATAGAAGCTATCCTGTCCATCATCGTATCGGTCGGACCCGCATCGGCGGAGCAGGCGGCGTAGCTCGCGGCGGTCGTCCGTGTTTAGATCATTCTCATCTTCATCGCGCAGGTCATTGAGATCATCCCGATCGTTCCGGTCACAATGTCGGCCATATTGATCGAAGCGGTCATAATAATCCTGTACTGTCCTCTCGCTCTCCTGCTGGGCATATTGCGAGCGCAGTTCTTCTATGTGCTGTTGCAGGCGCGTCAGCTCCGTATCATAGCCGGTGCGATCAGCTCCCTGCTCCTGCATCTCCTTGATCTGGTCCACTTCATCATCATGCTCGATGACATAGGTGGTCGCAAGGACAGGGCTGAGGCTTACCAGAAGGATCAGGAAAATGGCTAATGTGGTAGACAGCTTCATTCAACACTCCCCAAATGCCTGGAAATCAGGACAAGTATTTAAATATTACGTTATAGTGGTAACATACGGGGTTTAAACCACTTATATTAAAATTTTTAACCACTAATTAGTAATTACAAAACGAAAGGTTTATATAGGGGAGCTTATCTAAACCAACATATGGATGCCAAGCATGCAGAACGGGATGTGCAGACCCTCCGTCTTCGGGATGAGGTCCTGACGAACTTACTCTATTCTATTGCCGGCAGATCGTTTCTCTGGTCGAACATGATATTCCAAGGCGGCGGCGCGCTGCACTTCGTCTATTCTTCTCCGCGCTATTCCGACGACATCGATTTTGTGGCTCCGCAATTCGATGCCACCACGGCTGACGCCATAAAAGATGGGCTTATGTCTGCTATCCACCTGCACGATACAATCCACTATACGCCGCGTGTCGCGAAGGAAGGCAAGGATCCGCGGAAAGGCGATTACCTGCGCATCGCCTACAGTGCTTCCCATACTGACCGTGAACCGACCGCCCGTGTCGAGATCAGGCAGCATACCGCCGAAGAATACGCTCCGGCGACCGGAAGATTCAGTCCTCTGCTCGTTGAATCGCCGACAGAGATCTATGCGGATAAGGTCGTGGCGACGCTCGGCAGGATGGCGGAGCGTGGCACGATAAAGCCGACCGATCTCTTCGATCTGGATTATATCGTCGCCAATCTTGATGGAGAAGCGTCGGAGGACAGGATTGAACGAAAAGCGGGGTCATATGGTCATTTCGGCTGGTCACCGGAGAATGTCGAGGCGGTATTGCGGTATGTCACGGATCCAAAGAACCATGATAATTTTCAGCGTGTGATCCAGAAAAGCTTGCTCCCCGACGTTTCCGCGCATCGCAGTTTTGATGCCGCGTATTTCGAGCAGGCAGCCCGTCATTTCGAACGGTTGCGGCATATTTAGTATATCAGCCAAACCGCCTCCCCTGAGGGCATCGAGGGAGGCGGCCTGGCCTCTAAGGTTGGTCATTCTCTTGATGAGCGTGAGCGAATCAAGCTATCTATCGTGGGGCGCTGGACTTCCAAGCGAAGCGAGGAATGTCCAGCTCATCGTAGGTGTATGAGGGCGTAGCCCTCATGGGAGGTCATTCTCTTGATGAGCAGATCCTTATTCTTCTTCATCCCGTATCTTTCGATGTGAAGCCCGGTAGGAATAAAATATGATGACAGCACCGACGATAATGACAATCGCGATGATGACGGTGTGCAGTGGGATGATGAGCACCGGCTGGTTCTGCTGCGATGCCAGCTTTTTCTGAGCCGGTTGAGGAGACGACACGACAGGCTCAGATGGTAAGGTTGTCGGCGTCTCTATCTCCGCTTGCTTGGCCGCTTCCTCTTGTCGTCGTTCCTCTTTCGCTTTCGCTACGACTTGAGGCGGCGTCGGGATCGTCTCCACATACTCCTTCACCGCCTCCTCGACCACCTCGCTTGGAAGATACTTGTCGCACAGCACGAGTTTCTGCTCTGTCGCCGGAGAGTCGCAGGACTTCATCGCGACAGCGGCCTGGCTGATGGTCTCGCCGTCGCGCAAGGGCACGGTCATCATGAACGTTTTGTTGTTCTTCTGGTCAATGATGAGCCCGGGAATCTTGTCCACACCGTCGCGGTCCTGATAATTACTCTTAAAATGGAAATTGAGGTCTTTGTATGGCCGGAGTATCGAGGCATACGATGCCTTCGGGACACTGAAGGTGATGAATGCCTGATTGCCGCGATTGTAGCAGCTCGTGACTTTGGTGTCAAATCCTTTGCACTCGGTGGTGAAGCCGGGACAATTGTTGAGGGTTATCGCCTTCACGCAGTTGACCCGTTCGCGGCAGCCGGCATAGGCGAGCCGGATGCGGTAATCGACAGAATCATTGAGCGTACCTGGGAAAGAAGTATATGTGGTGAATCGCTGCTCGGGATTATAGACCGTGAACCAGACGATCTCCTCGCTCCAGACGCCGTGCGGCAGGAACATCTCTCTTGTGCTCGGCTTCCAGACCTCGATTTCCACATCTTTGGTGTAGAGCTGGTCTGACTTGCTGTTCCAGGCGCGGAAACTGAATGAGCCGTCATTATAGCATCGTTCGCTGTCTGTCTCCAGGTCGATGTATGCTGTGGCATTGGCCAACAGCAGGATGAGCAGGAAGCCGATCAGGGGCGCGAGCAGCCGCTGTTTCTGGAGTGTCACCATCAAACCACCTTTTTTATTCTTTTACAAATCTGACCGGAGTAAAGGAGATCATGTATATAAACTTTTCTTTTTAGCCTCCGTTTTGCGAATAAAGAGTTATTATACTGTATTTTCAAAAACGATTAGACATGATTCCTTGTCTATCCTATGAATAAGGCGTTATTCAGCCTTCTTTTTGGCAATGGAGCGATAACAACATAGAGAAATCAATATTTTCACCCCTAATCTGCCGTGATTATAGTTTAAAATTGATTTTACGGCTGCCTTGTTCGAGCGTTTCGCACCTTTTTAGCACTCTTTGTTGAAGCTATACGTCAGCGACGCCTGCGGCAGGGCAAAGTTTTTATGGAAGTTTTACCTCAACCCCTCATGGTCCACGGCGCCAGCCCGAAATCACTGCAAGGCCTCGGCTATGAGGACAAGGCCAAGAGATGCCCGGATTGCGGCAGCACGGAGATCATCATGGCGGGCAACGAGGTCATCTGCAGGAAGTGCGGGTATGTGCTTGAGTGATTAGCCTGGATGATCCTCAAAAGCTTTAAAAACCGACTCCTTCTCCGTCATTCTATCCACCATCGCCGGCGTAACTCAGACTGGTTAGAGTGCCACGCTCATAACGTGGAAGTCGTGGGTTCAAATCCCTCCGCCGGCATAATTGGTTTTGTCGTCGCTGCGTGGACGGTTTGTCGTCGCTGCGTCCGCGCGTGATCCGCGCGGTGGCCATGCCAAGTAGGCCGGTTACACCTTTCGGGGAGTAGCGAAAATTATTTCAAGTGGCTTCACGTGTCGCCTAATATGGACGCACCGTCGTGGCAAAAATTGAAGTGGCGCAGTATCTTACGCTCCCGGGTCGTCTCGCTGTTTGGGTTCGTCCTTCTGGGGATAATGCTTTGGTATACAACATGGTGGGTAGTGCTTCGTCCGCTCAGGGAACAGGCGAACTCAGCGATTGTAGCAGCTCTGCAGGCGACGTCGCTTTCGGTTGATGAGAAGCTAAGCCATGCGGCCATAGCGTTCTCGATGGTGGATTTCGTGTCACACGTAGGCGCTGCACTGGTAGGGTTTCTGGCGCTATCCTTAGTGGTAATTCTGTGGGTTATAGTCGCACGCTGCGCAGTGCCTCGAAATCGCTAATACATAAATGGAAGAGCAGATAGGGGGTATAACCCGTACATTTGACGTTACGGTCGGACGGCAGCACGCTGAATGCGCCCAAGTTCGCGGTTAAGGTCATGTACGCTAGCGTGCGCCAACAATACGATTATAGCCATGTCGCAATCGCGCAGGATTGCAGCGTCAGGGTAGGGGTATGCGTTCTGGTCCAGAAAGTGACGAAACAGCCGAAGGAACTGCTCTGCGGTCAGCCGGTCGAGAATGATTAGCATGCGTTCTTGGGGAGTTCTCATGGTTGCTATGGCTGGGAGCGGTAAGACTTATTTACTTTTCGATGGGGCTTCGCTTTGGTAGAGCATGACGACCGCATCGTTGGCGAGGGCGGCTTTAAATTTATACGTATAAATACGTATAAAAATACAAAGATTTTTATAGACAAGACACTTTCTCCACCGTATGCTCAGCAAGAAGGACATCATCGCCATAAACCAAGAGCTCCACAATGGCAGGACCATGAACGAGAGCAGCCTTGATTACGCCATCGATATGACCAAGCGGAGCAAGAACTGGCTGAAGACAGCGGCGCTCTTGACCAGAGCCATCCTTATTGATCATGTGTTTGAGGATGGCAATAAGCGCACCGCTACTGCGGTCATCCTCGGCTGCGCCGACCTTGCTGGAGTTGCCTGTGATCCCGATAAGGTCAATAAGGCCGTTGTCCGGATCATCCTCAAAAACATAACCGATGTACGGACCATCGAGAGGCTGATACAAGATGCCACAAGATAAACCTAGCGAATTCGTCGAGAGGACGCGACGCATCATCCACGAAAACCCGGAGATATTCGAGGCGCTGCTGGAGTTCGAGCGGACAAAAAAACTGCCGAAAACAAGCTATCGCCAGCGGATCAATCTCACCATAGACAGCAGGCTCCTCAAAGCGTTCAAGCGATACTGTGAAGAGCGGCATCTGAATATGTCCCGGTTGATTGAGGGGCATATGAAAGAGGAGCTGCGGTGAGTCTCCGATGGATAAGTTGAGCTATTGCTGTACGAGTCCCTTAATTTTATAAACAAGCACCTAAACAGGTTCCTCATGCCTGAACCAGCAACAGCTATCGCACTATCATCACCCTCTGCGCCCTTAGAGCAGCGTCTTGACATAGCAGGCATTCCGGTGCTTGTAGTCGATCCGCACCACCATGTCCTTCCATTCTGGTTCGAGCAGCTTCAAGGGAAAGGCCCTGCGCACCTGTTCCATGTGGATGCGCATAATGACATGGGGTGGGTTCGGTATCGTTCTAGACAACACCCTGTTCTCCCGCCAAGAGATAGCACTTCTCTTCGAGATTATGTCATTAACGAAATCCATGAAGGCAACTTCATCTGCCCCGCGGTTCATCTTGGGCTTTTACAATCGATTTATCATTATAATCCTCGCTTGAAAAACGCTGCCGATGTCTATAAAGGAAAGTCAGTTCGATTTCGTGAAGAAGTTTCCCTTGGTGTTGTTTATCGTCGTGGAGTAGACGAAAACATACGTAAAATACATTCTCTCGAATGGAGCGAATTAAGTAGCTTTGATCACCTCCCGCCGCATCGACGCACACGAGTTAACAGTGTTATTCACCGTATTAATGGTAATTCTCATCCCTTTGCACTCGATATTGATCTCGATGCGTTCCAATGCCTGCTTCATCCATGTGACGATGATTTAAGCCAAGAGGCATACCGAGGACGATTAGCGACTATGCTCGACGTCCTCGCACGGATGAGAAAACCATCGTTTATTACTATCGCTCGGTCTCAAGAGCCGTCGCCTGCCTATGTTCCCCCAGACCAGGTGGATCAGATCCATGAAGATGTTCTCGCTGGACTCCGACGGCTTTATGCATAAATTCGCCTGTTAGTCGCCTGTTGTTCACGCCAGCTCCTGTCTCGCGCTTATCCTAGAACATCTAATCTAGAACATCCAATCCAATTCATCGCTCGTCACTACCGTCTCCTTCCGCTCCTTCTTCGGTTGAGCATCATCTTCCCTACCGGTTGAGGAAGGTGATGCTCTCGTCGGAGCGGAACCCGTCGCCTGTCCGATGAGGGGTGGATTGACTTCCAGCGCCTTGCGCAGGTTCATGTTCCCATGCGTGATGCAGGAAAAGAAGACGCCATACTTGCCGTGCAGCATGTCCATCATCTCGCCGCACATGCATCGCATCGGCGGCAATGGCCGTGCCACATGCGCCAGGCACACCGGTACCTTCTGGCTGTTCTTGGTGACGGCCTGTTTTTCGCAGAATGGGCAGCGGTCGACCTTGCTCTGTCCGTATCGCTTCGGGATGTACATTCAGGCGACCTCAAGGATACCCTTGCCGACGCGGACCTGGATCAGCTTGTTGCCCCACAAGTCCGGTATGCCGAGATCCATGCGTGCCGCCGGAGAGAGCGCGAGCTGGCCTTTCTTGCCCCCTACAGCAAGTGCAGTGACGGTCCTGCGCGTCCCTGACTTCAGCTTCGGGCCGAGCACGCTGATGGTCTCGCCGGACTTGACACTAGCGATGGCAAGAAGGTCAGGTGATAATGCCGCGACGTGCTCGGTATGGTAACGGATGTGGTAAGACTTCAATGTTTCATGCGGGATGCTGGCGAGCTGGATCATCACCTTCGGCTTGTTCAGGTAGGCGTCGATGATGCCGAGGATCTGCTCAGCGTGATAGTCCCGGATGCCCAGCGAGCGTATGCCGTCGATGGTGCGCTTGAGGTACTCGTGCGCGCTCGCGATCTGGCCTTGTGCTGTTGCCGCAAGCTCTGCCCGCTTCTGGAGCGGAAGGTGACCGATATAGCTGCCGCCGGCTTCGAGCTTCTTCTTGACCAGCATGGGGAAGCTCGCCTCGACATCCTTGCCTATGCTTGGCAGGTTCACCCTGCCACGCATGATGACCGTGTTCGGGAAGCGCTGCTTGAGGAAGTCCAGCACGGGCACTTCCTTGTCATCTGGGAACTCGAACGCGACGCCGATGCAGTTGTCCCCCTGCTCGAGGCCGAGAACTGGCGCAGGCGTGGCGGGCGTGCCATAATCGAGGGTGGAGGCCACATTGAAATCGCGATGATAGCCGTGCAAGAAGGCGTTCTTGACCATGGCCGTGCAGCCTATGTCTTTATGCCACTTCTGCCACATCAGGCTGTCATAGGCGAAAACCCACACTAAACATCACCTCACCCTGCCCTTGGAGGGGGATGATTTTTAAGGTTTTCTATTTTTGAGGGAAAGCTAAATAAAGCGTAGCCGATTCGTGGGATAGGGACCATGAGCAGACAACTCGATGTCATGACGCTGGAGATGACGGCAGAAGCAAGAGAGCTGATGCCGGACGCGGCTACAGAATACTTCCGCGCCTCGTTTAGGGTTGTTCCCTTTCTTCAAGAGTGTGTCATCAAGCCGGTAGAGACCGCGCTCAAACGAAAACCAGGATTCAGCGATACGAAGCTGCCGCGCAAGAGCCCGCACATCGCTGAGTACACTATAGATGATGTCGTGTTCACGCTGACCACGACGCGCGCGCCGAAGACACCTTCGCTCCAAGAGGTCTACAACAGTCTCAACGCTTACCTCGCGTTCCTTCGAGAGGAGACGGAGGGCGGCAAGCGGCTGCCAGGTGTTGTCAAGGTGGACGAAAATCTGTTTGTCCGCCTCAGCGACATTCTTGATCACATCACTGAGTTTAGGGAGCGCGTGCTCCGGGAAGGCATATCGCAAAGCCTAAAACATGAGGCGCCTGACCGTTACCAGACTGACGATGATAAGCTTGTTGTCCCTCTGCGGAATTATAGCGACCTCGGTCCAGGCAGCGGCGAGATGTACGTGCGAGCGCTTCGTTTCGTGAAACGGGCAAAGGAACGTACCATCAATCCTTTTGAAAACGCTTTATGCGCTGCCACGGGCCATTCAAAAGAGAACATCCCTGCGCAAACAGTCGATGCCTATCGTCAAGTCGGTCCGCACTTCTTCTGGGTGCAGAACATCCCGTCGGATAACCCATCCTATGGCGCGATCATCAATGCGTTGGTGTACGAGACGCCGACAAAGAAGGTGACGAAGAAGACTGGTGAGCTTGTCCTTGTCCGCGATGGCGTCGATGATCCTCGTGTCAGGATTTACCGGCCAGAGATGCGCGGTGGAGCGATGTTCATCTCGCTCGATGGATTACAGGAACGGATAGAGCAGCTCACTGAAGAGCATACGGGGCGTGAGTTGCGGCAGCCGATCCATCCGTATCCGGTAGTATAACCTCTTTCAGCCTTTCTCCAGCTGTCCCACAATCCTCTTCGCCACTTCTGCCTGCTGGCCCTCGCCGTACTGCTTGCCGTGCCAGTGCTCATGGCCGTCATTCGCAAAGCGCGGGATGACGTGCACATGTGCGTGCATCACGATCTGTCCGGCTGCCTTGCCATTGTTCATGCCTATGTTGAAGGCGTCCGCCTGCACGCCGACGACCACGGCCTTCGCGATCCTCTGCGCCACCGAAAAGACATGCGCGACCTCTTCCGTAGTCATCTCGTAGATGTCGATGCAGTGCCGTTTCGGCACGATGAGGGTGTGCCCAGGGTTGATCGGGCTGATGTCAAGAAAGGCATAAACAGCCTTATCGTCATAGATCTTCGACGATGGCACATCTCCCTTGATGATCTTGCAAAAGATACAGTCAGTCATGGTCTCACCGTTCACTCCATCTTCGCCATGATGCCTTCACGGCGGGCTTTGTTGAAGCAGTGCAGGAAAAAATAGTAGGCAAGCACCAGCAATACGGCATCGATCAGGAAGGCGTACGTCAGATGATCCCACGCGATCTTGCCAGTTGCGAACGCATAGCGCATGCCCTCGAAGGCGTGCGTGGTGGGGAAGGCCAGCGATATCTTCTGGAGCCAGAGCGGCGTCGCGCTCAGGGGATAGAACACGGCGCTGAAGGGCTGGATGAGGAAGGCGAAGCTCCACGCAAAGACCTGTATCTTCACCCCGAAACGGAAGATCAGGCCGGTGACGAAGATGCCGAACACCCAGCCGAGCAGGAGCAGGGAGAGGGCGAAGAGCAGCATCACCAAGACCCCTGCGCCGAAGATGTTGAAAGAGTAGAACAGGAACCCGATGGCGGCGAGCAGGGCGAAGGTGATGAGGGACCGCAATAGGCCGAAGATGATGGCGGACAGGATGATCTCCTCTGGCGTTATGGGCGTCGAGAGGAGATTGTACAGGTTCCTGCTCCAGAAATCCTCGAGGATATAGTTGCCCATGTCCTGCTGGGCGCGCTGGTAGAACGTCCACAGGATGGCTCCTCCAAGGAAGATGTTCAGCACCTGGCTCTGCTGGCTGATGTCGACGATGAACTTCGAGGTGAAGCCCCAGATGAGCAGGCCGATCAATGGCCAGTAGAGCATGTCGAAGATGCGGTCGAGCCGGTTGATGGTGATGTAATAATATTTCAGCAGGATCGCCGCCACCCGGTGCCATCGGACGCGGTTCATAGTCTCTCCCCTCGTGCGATCTTCAGGAAAACGTCTTCCAGACTAGGCTTGCGCACATTGATGTCGATGATCTCCATGCCTCTCTTGATGATGGCGTTGATGATCTTCGGCAGCTCCTTCTCGCCCTGTGTCTCGAAGATGACCATGCCCTGCCTGGACTCGATGATGCGCACCTTGAAGCGCTCGATGATCGCCCGCAATGGCTTCTTGCTGTTTTCTATGACATCGATCTTGACCGAGTTCGTCTTGATGCGCTTGCTCAGCTCTTTTGGCGTGCCGATCATCAGGATCTCGCCCTTGTAGAGGAAGGCGATGCGGTCGCAGAGCTGCTCGACCTCAGTCATGTTGTGCGAGGTGAACAGGAGGGTGACGCCATGCTCTTTCTGGTAGTCCTTGAGGATCTTCCGTGTCTTCTGCGCGATGTCGGGATCCAATCCAACGGTGCATTCGTCGAGGAGGAGCACCTTGGGATTGTTGAGGAGGCTCTTGCACAGGATGACCCGGATGGCCTGGCCGGTGCTGAGCGTGTACACGCGCTTGTGCCGCAGATTCTCGATCTCGAACATGCTCATGAGTTGCAGGATGCGGGGCTCAAGATCCTTGATGCCGTACAGCATGCCATAGACACGAAGATTCTGCTCAACGGTCAGGATACCAGTGAGGAAAGAGTAGGCCGCTCCCACATTCATCTGGCTTTTTACCGTTTCCGGCTCCTTGAGAGGGTCCTTGCCGAGGATGCTGATGCTGCCTTCGTCTTTGTCAAGGAGACCGGCGAGAATATTGATTATGGTGGTCTTTCCCGCGCCATTGGGGCCGAGAAGGCCGAACATCTCGCCTTCCTTGATGTTGAGGGAGATGCCCTTCAAGGCGTGGAACGGCTTGCCCTTCTGCCAGTACGTTTTGGAAAGATTCTTGGCGATGATGGCGTCCATACGCAAGATTTCAGAGGCTCTGGTTTATAAATATATCTTCGGCCATCGCCTTGTTCCATATCTGGTCGGTACTATTGAAATGATTCTCTTCTCGGCCGCCTCCCTTTCTTGCTCCCACTTTCTTTTGTCTTCCCCTCAAAAGGTGAGGGGAAGACAAAAGAAAGGAGACAGTCATTGACGGACGGCAACGCGGCGGACGGCTTCCCCTAACTTCTCTATGATGCCATCCAGCCGAAAAGTTTATCTACTTTCCTCGCTTGACCGGGGATAATGTCCCAAAGCCTATTCCAGACAAGCGCCAAAAAGATTCTTGCCGTTGCTGGCATCCAGATCAATGGTCAGCATCCCTGGGACATCCAGGTCCATGATGATCGTCTCTATCAGCGGATTTTCACGCAAGGCTCTCTTGGGCTTGGTGAATCATATATGGACGGCTGGTGGGATTGCAAGGCGCTCGATCAGCTGTTCACCAAGCTTCTTCGCACAGACATCGATGACTGGGCAAAGTACCGCTGGAGCCTCCTTCCCGTTTATCTTCGGGCAAAGGTTCTCAATCTGCAGAAGAGATCCCGCGTCTTCCAGATCGGTGAGCGCCATTACGACATCGGCAATGCCTTGTATTCGCGCATGCTCGGCAAGCGCATGGCCTACAGTTGCGGTTACTGGAAGCACGCCAAGACGCTCGATTAGGCGCAGGAAGCGAAATTAGACCTCATCTGCAAAAAGCTTGGCCTCAAGCCGGGTATGCGCATGCTTGACATCGGCTGCGGTTGGGGGAGCCTTGTCAAATTCGCCGCAGAAAAGTACAAGGTAGAGGCTGTCGGCATCACGGTCTCCAAAGAGCAACTCGCGTATGGGAAGAAGTCATGCTCCGGGCTTCCTGTGGAGTTGCGATTGCAGGACTATCGTGGCCTTGATGAACCCTTCGACCGTATCGTCTCTGTCGGCATGTTCGAGCACGTCGGCTGCAAGAACTATCGTACTTATATGGAAGTGGCGCATCGATGCCTCAAGGACGATGGCCTGTTCCTGCTGCACACGATAGGGAACAACCGATCCGTGACCGTCACGGATCCGTGGGTAGAAAAATACATCTTCCCCAATTCCATACTACCATCGATAAAACAGATAGCGGGGTCCATTGAAGGATTATTTGTCATGGAAGACTGGCATAATTTCAGCGCGGATTATGACAAGACGCTCATGGCGTGGTTCGCTAATGTTGAAAAGCACTGGGGCGAGCTGAAGGGGCAATACGACGGACGCTTCCATCGCATGTGGACGTATTACTTGCTGTCCTGCGCCGGCTCCTTCCGGTCACGGTGGAACCAGCTGTGGCAGATCGTGCTGTCGAAGAAAGGGGTTTTGGGCGGGTATGATTCTATACGATGAGGGTTATGTTGCCTGCTTTTAGTCATACAGCTTTATCCCGCCCTCTGGAGACGGAAACGTCGTATCGCCGGTGAATGCCCAGAATGGTGCCTTGCTCATGATTCTGCCGTTTATTTCGCCGCGGAACTGGTGGTCGCAGTCAGGGATGACGACAAGCTGTCTGCTTCTTGCATTGACAGCGAGATCGTAAAACAACTGGCCGGCATCTTTTCCCACTACCTCATCATTTTCTCCGATAGCGATATACACTTCGCCGCTAAATTGTGCCAGTCCATTGTAGACAGCATCTCTACCGGCATCTCCTGACGGAGCCATGAGCAATATCTTTTCCACGTGGCCAAACTCGTGCGCTACTGCCGCTATCGCACCGGCTCCAGCGGAGAAGCCCATGAGATACATGTGTGGAGTTTCGCTTCCGCAGATGTCCTCTGCATTTCGGAGCGCATAGCGGATGACGTGACGGAGGTCAGCTTGGACTGCATCCGCATAAAGAAGACCATAGTGTTCCCGGTTTGCTGTCCTGACTACCGCGCCCACATTTTGGCGTTGGAGAGAATCAGCTATCTTCACATATTTGTCATAATAGCCGTCAATATCACCGTTTGCTCCTGGATAATTCACGACAATAGCTCCAGAACGATTTGCGTGGATAGCTATCGGCAACCGAACCGTGATGGGTTCGCCCACGAAACTGCCACGTTCATAGCCAGGATCATCCCCTTCGGCGATCCGTTCCAAGACCGAGCGTGTGTGCGTCATGATGCTGGAAAATGGAAGAACTGGTATTTAAGCTTTTCTATTATTTAGTCACTTTAAAGTGGTAATAAGGCGAAAGCTTTAAATAAGGGGGTGGTGTTTACATCCTTCAACAGGGTGTAATACCACCTTCAATCAACAAAAGGGAGATGCCTATGAAAAGTCTTGTTGCCATAATTGCTGCTGGTCTGATTGCCGGATGTACCCATTCTGATACTGTCAGACCAGAACATGCGTCATCGCCGCGAGCTGCTGCTTTTCATCCTGCTGCGGCTGCCGCAGAAGATGGTCTCACGCCTGAGCAACACGAACTTTATGCACAGTACCAAGGACTCCGACGTTCTATCGATGCCGAGCTTCCGCAGATTCTTCAAGGCAATAACCCTTCTGGTTTTAATCGTGTCATCTATCTCTTGGGAATTTTAGATACTAATGTCCTCCTTCAAGGAGAAAGAGGAAGAAGGAGCGTACAAGCCTGCTTAGCTGAATATGAGGTAGTACGAGTTGTAAATGCCACTGCCCGTCAACTGCTTTGGGCAGGACGAACGCATGGCCATGGGTATCGCATGAGCTCCACTGAAGAAGAAGGGTCAAAACTCCAATTAGGACATCTTATCGGCAGAACGCAATTCAGCACGATGTGCGGTTCATACGGTCATCATATACAGGCATCTGGATTTACTCGAGAGCGGGATGGAAGCGGTTACGATCCTGTAGTGGATGAAGCTCTTTGGGCACGCTATACCGCCTTTTTAGAACGAGTAGACGTAGAAGTTCGAACGAGCGATCCTATAGCCTCCGCGCGCGATCCTACTGCTGTTCCAGAACTTGAAGGATTAGCTACGATTGCCGAACACCCAGAGCTCTCTTGTGCGCACGCGGAGAGAATCCGCAGCCATACGAATTCTTCTGCTGCAGCACTCCTTGCATTCTATCATCCTTCTCTGTTTGATCAACCACCGGTGATTGATAGCCCTAATGCTGGAGAAATCACCATCCGTCTTGCTGATGTTATAGCACGAACAGAAGCAAGATATGTTTGTTCTCCTTGAGAATATCAGCTTAACTCCTTCACAATCTTCGTCGCTAGCTTACTCGCCATATCGCGCACAGCAAAATACAGAAGATCGATAAACTGTTTGGCTTGCTTCATTGGTGCTTGGCAAAATCATCTTCATCCACTTTCGCTAATTTGAGAACGCTCCGCAATGTTGGCAATTTGAGTTCTTTATGGTTCGGCACGACCGTTCCCACTTTTCCATCAGATGTTTCCTTTTTTAGGACAATGTGGCTTCCTCTCTGGCGAGCGACCTGAAAACCAAATTTATTGCAAAGAATTTTGACACAATCTCTCCCGGAAATCTTCTTAAGCGTCGACAACCTCTGCCACCTCAAATGTTGTCATGATGGGGTGGGATACTTTTTCCAATGGGAATTCTTCCAGATACAACTCGGTGGCTTCCTTTAGGTTGGCAAGAGCTTCCTCTATGGTAGCGCCCTGACTCGCTGTTCCCACTTCTGGGCATGTGGCGATATAGACCTCTTCTTCTTTTCGAATAATTGCAGTAAGCGTTGTCATATCTCCCTATTACCAAGTAGACTATTTAAAGCTTATGTGGCAAAAGCTGGTTTATTCCAATACATCTTCCCGATGCCTTACGACAGCTCCTTCACCAGCTTCGCCGCCAGCTTGCTGGTCATATCGCGCACATCCAGCGGCGGATTCACTTCCGTGATGTCCGCCATGCCGAAGTTCTTGAGCAGCTTTAAGCGCTGGCAGAAGTAGATCATCTCCCGCGACGTCAGGCCGCCCGGCTCGAGATAGCCAGTACCCGGAGCATACGCTGGGTCAACCGAGTCAATATCAATGGATAAGTAGAACGCCGGCCAGCCGCGAACGGTCTCCATGACTGCATCGCATACTGTCTCCACACCCATTTCCTGGATGTCACGCATGTGGTAGACGCGGATCTTGTGCTCCTGCAGGAAGCGCATCTCGTTCTCGGTCCAGTTCCTCCTCCCGAGGAGAATGATACGGTCTGGCGCTATCACGCCTTCCTTGACTAGCACGATAAGGAGGTCTTCCTGCGTGGGAGGGGAAAACATATTCTCCGCGTCCGGATGCGCGTCGAAGATCACGATGCCAGCGCCGGGATGATTTTTGGTAAATGCTTTCACGCACGCGTACGTTATCGAATGGTCGCCGCCGAGGATGATGGCTCTCTCCTTCAACTGCGAGACAGCGCGGATGATGTTCTCGTTCGTCTCCTCAATATTGGTGTGGTTTACTGGCACATCGATTCGTTGATATGCACAACTCATCCCTGCCTCATTGAGGAACAGGTCGTGCATCTGCTCGATGATCTTTGCCGGTGCTTCACGCGCGCCGCGGCCCTTGCCGAAGCCTGCGCCGTCGAAGGGGATGGTGAGGAGTTTCATGAGGGAAGAAAACGAGTGATGGTTTAAAAAGATGGTGCTTAGTGATTGGTTCGCGATAGATTTATAAAGAAGTGGCGCCTCTATAAACGCATGAGCGACAGAATTGTCATCGACCAAAAAATCCTTGCGGGAAAGCCGGTAATCAGGGGAACACGCATTTCCGTAGAATTTATTCTCGAACTTATGTCTTCAGGGATGGGTATTGAGGAAATCCTAAAAGAGTATCCACACCTAAAGCGGGATGATATCCTTGCCGCTTTGGATTACGCTACCCATGTTCTTCGGCATGAAGAAGTTTATCTGGCTGCGCAGCTGATATAAACGATGAAATTCTTGACTGATGAGAATGTTGCAACTAGTGTTGTGCGTGCTCTACGCGAAGCAGGATTTGATGTGAAAGATATTAAAGAAGAGCAGCTTCATGGTGTGTCGGATAATGATGTTTTACGGCTCGCATCGAGAGAAGACAGGATCATTATTACGCACGATAAGGATTTTGCCAATGTGCTCTCTTTCTTTAGAATGAAACATAAAGGAATAATCCTATTACGATTGCAAAATCAACACTCGTCCAACGTGAGTCAGGTATTGCTTCACGTGTTACAATCCAAGCTTGCGAAGAAAATCCAGAATAATCTTGTTATCATTTCTGATACTAAAGTCACTATTCACCATCAAGTGCCATAAGGGGTATAGCGCATCTGCTCGATGATCTTGCTTGGCGCTTCACGCGCGCCACGGCCCTTGCCAAAGCCGGCGCCGTCGAAGGGGATGGTGAGGAGTTTCATGGAAGCAGGAAGAAGGGAGGGTTATAAAAAGATGATGCCTCCGATACCGCAACTCAAACGGGGGTTGTTATGACTAATAATGCCATAACTTTTTAAAAGATAATCAGATTATACCCTTATGGGCGTCGATTTGCTTATCTTGGATCACAATGCCACATTTTGCAGGCATATCAAGATAGCTGCCGAGGCCCAAGGTCTCGGGGTTGCCACGTTTGGTGACGGTGTTGAAGCGTTGCGATATGTGAGGGGGCGTACAGGCGATGATTTACCGCGGGCTTATTTTGTCCACGCGTTTCTTCCCGACAGCGAAGAGGAGAAGCGTGCACCGGTAGAAATATATAATCGCGTCAGAGATTGCGGGCGCGCCGCATCTTTCTATTTTTGGGCTGATGATGTGGGCATTGCTGCGCATCGATTAGCACAATCTACAGGCGCATCTTTTCTGGATAAACGCAATGTTGAAACCATTCTTGGGATTGTGGAGGGGCTTGCCAAAGGACGCAGAGGATAAGTCATTGTATATTTATTGAAAATTGCGTCTGGTCTATAACCCCTACACTTTCTTCATCGCCCCCACTATCTTCTCCCTCATCGCCTCTTTCGGGTAGAACCCGGTGATCCGCTCGACCTCTTCGCCCATATTGAACACGATCGAGGTGGGGATGCTCATCACACCATTCTTGGAAGCGATATCCTGCGCCGCCTCGATGTCCAGCTTGAAGAACTTCAGCTTAGCGAAATCCTTATCCTTGGACAGCTCCTCAAATACAGGCGCGAGCATCCTGCACGGCCCGCACCAGGCTGCCCAGAAGTCCACGATGCAGAGGTTGTCGTTGATCGTCTTCTCGAAATTGTCCGCGGTAAGTTCCGTCACCATCCTGCCACCTCATTCCTCGAACAGGTCGTCGGTCAATTGCGGCGGCCTCGGTTCGTTGCCTGATGGTGCCGGCGCCTCTCTGGGGGTGGAGGGCGTCCTTCCCCTGCCGCCTCTTCCTCGCCCGCCTCGGCGCCTGCCTCCACGATGACTAGGATCTCGTTGCTGGCCGAGGATGCCCGGCTGCCGTGGTCGTGCAGGGGCAGTTTCCTTCGGCGCCTCGCCTTTCAGCTCGATGGGGATGAGCTTCTCGTCGGTGGTCTTCTCCCGCATCGGTCCATGAGAGGGCATCTCTCCCAAAAGGTACTTTTCCGGCTCTTTATCCATATCAATGACCAGGTGCGCGGCCTCCTTGAGCTTTGAGGAGCAGCTCTTGCCGAAGGCTATAACTTCTGTCCTGCAGCCGAGCGCTTTGGCATGCTCTAAAAGATCCTGAAAGTCGCCGTCGCCAGAAACAAGCACGATGACATCCAGCTTTGCCGCGAGGCGCATGACATCCATCGCTATCCCAATATCCCAATCACCTTTTTTGGCTCCGCCATAAAATATCTGGATGTCCTTGGCGCGGATCTCGTAGCCGAGCTTTTCCAGGCCGCCATAGAAGTGCTCCTTGTCCTTCTCGTCCGAGCGGATGACATACGCGACGGCGCGGATGAGGTTCCTGCCTGCGGCGGCTGTCTTCAGGATGTTCGCAAAATTGATCTTCCTGCCATGCAGGCTCTTCGCGGAATAGTACATGTTCTGCACATCGACGAAGATGCCGACGCGCTGTTCTTTATGTTGTGTCATTTGAATATCACCTATATGTTGTTTTTAATGTTTTAATCGCTTGTTTATAATCTTTTCTGCATCATGTCGTCCAGTCAATACTTACGCCCTTCCCGCCAGTCAGGTAGCGGTGACATTCCAGCGCTGCCTTTGCCCCTTCTCCCGCAGAGATCACGGTCTGCTTGAAGGGGACCTGGGTGACGTCTCCTGCGGCAAAGAGGCCGGGGCAGGAGGTGTTGCAGCGCTCATCCACGAGAATCTCGCGCTGTGCGTTCGTCTTTACCAAGTCCTTGACCATGCTCGAATCCACGATAAAGCCGATCTCGAGGAACATGCCCTGTATGTCCAGCTTTCGCTTGGCCTTGGTGAGCACGTTTTCGGTCATCACACCCTTGACGAACTTGTCGCCGGTGACTTCCGTTGTCACGCTGTCCAGCACGAGCTCGACATTCCTGAGCTTCTTCATCTTTTCGATGGTCATCTCATCCGCGGTGAACTGCTGTCGGCGGTGGATGACATAGACCTTTTTTGCCATGCCGGCGAGTTCGATAGCGCCTTCTACAGCACTGTTGCCGCCACCGACGACCACGACATCCTTGCCCTTGAATAACGGACCATCGCACGTGACGCAGGTGCTCACCCCTCGTCCCATAAACTTATCTTCCCCTGGGATGCCTAAGGTCCTCGAGATCTTACCTGACGTCACGATGACCGCACGTGCCTGGAAGATTGTCCCATCGGCCACATGGACAATGAAATCCTGCTCGCCTTTCTTTTCCACCTTCATCGCCCTGCCCATGTGGAAAGTCGCGCCGAACTTCTCCGCGTCCTTCTGGAAGCGCTGCATGAGATCGACGCCATGCATGGCACCCGTGCCCGGATAGTTCTCGATGTGGCTGGTGAGATTGGTCTGCCCGCCGATGTCCACGCTGATGACGACGGTCTTGAGCTTCTTTCTCTCAAGATACATGGCAGCGGTCATGCCGGCAGCGCCGGCGCCGATGATGATGATGTCGTAATGTTTCATGGCTCTGCTCATATTGCCTGATGCTCCCTTGCCACAATGGCTTCGATCTCGGAGACGTGAAATTGTTCACGCAGTTCGCGAAGCTGGCGATCAACAGCCTCGAAGAGTGGGAGGACGTGCGGGTCTGCCCCGATACGTGGAAGGGGATAGGGACGATAACTTGTTCTCCCGTTTTCCTGATATCTAAACCAAAAACGGAGGGCTTCGGCAGTATTATCGCAATCGACATCGACGGCGGAAAGGTAGGGTTCTAGACCGCCTCCACCTGGTTTGGGGAGTGCTATAGCATTTGGCGGCATGGGCATATATTCTGTATGGCACTGCGGTTTCCCGTTTGTCGGAGGCAGAGCGAGAACAATCGCATTAAACACAGGGTCGTCTATTCCATGGCTGATGGTGTACTGTGTACCACGATAATACCCATCGCTGTCTCTTACGCGCATCGGTCCATAGATTGAGATAAACGTTTGTGGCGGATTGCGTCTCTTTTCAACCGTATACGAAACATCTTGAAACGTCTTGGAGACTGGCCTGCATCCTTCTTCGCCCTGATTCTCTTGATAGAGAGCACAAGGCTGGTATTGGTCTGCCTGTCCTCTTGTTTTCTTCTGGTGAAGCATGGCATAGAGCAGATCGCCAACTAAAAAGCTGCCGATTGAACAGGCTGCGGCTACGAAAATGGCAGTGCTTCTTTTCATATCTATGGAGGAATGGAAGGGGTTTATATGCTTTCTGCTGTCTTTGTATACGATTGTACGTTAGAAGATCAGATGAAAATCTGTTTCTATCTCCCCGGTCCGCTTCTACAATCTATATGCTCTCGCGGGGTATAGTCCACAGCATTATACGAACCCATCCTCTTCCATCGGTCATCCGGGCCATCGCGCCAGTATGGTCCGGCACCATTCCCGCCAATATGCATGGTGCGTCCATCTTTTCCGCGTATAACTATTGAAGGAGCACCACTATATTCATGCGCTGGAATGACCACCCGAGACCCTGTTCCGCTTGGCTCATCAGATGTTCCTATGATGCAGCGCCATTCAAGATCGCTATCGCAGCCAGCGGCTTCGATCGCGTCTTTTCGTTGACCGACAATCATATACAAAACTGCATCAGCTAATCTTTCTCCAGTAGAATTTCCAGCATGGACTACACGAACTTTATCAGCGCAGGCAACAGCAAATCGATCACCGAGTCCCGCAATAGTCTTATACAATGCTTGATGCTCTAGCGATTCTTCAGCCCGATCACGTGCAGCTTCGCGGACCTCTTCAGCTCTCGCTCGTGACTCTTCCTGCTCTTGCGCTGTGCGGCAGCCGCCTGCGACGTACGCGATGGCGACTGCGCCGAAGATGGTGAGAAGGTTGCGGGGTGTCATAGTGTTCATTCAGAGAAGGGGTTTAAACATATAGGGGAAGTCGTATCAGGACTTCTCAAGTGACTCACTGGGACATACCATCGTCCTCCCGTGCAGTCATGCCTTCCAATGATTTCATCTCTTGCGTTGAGGGCCTGTTCTATACGTGACCATGCTTCATCTTTCTGTTCTTCATAACGATCACTGTCGCGATCACGATAATCGTTTTCTACACTCATCCCGAGAGTGTCCAATCTAAACTGGGCGCTTGTGTAATCATCTGCCGCTCGTTCAAAGGCGGTAGCCGTTGGAGCGAGCTCTCTCTTTACCTGATATGTCTTGAAAGCTACACCGCCCACATAGCTAACAATCGCAGCAAGACCAAGCGAAGCTCCGATAACCTTCAAATGGGAAGTTGTCATAGTGATAAGCACCTTTACATGGTTATATCGTTCTCCTATATAAATCTTTCGCTTTGTAATTACTTAATAGTGGTTAATAAGCTTCAGCATAGGTTTATAAAGCTCTTAATCCACCGCAAGGGTATGCCCAAACTCCTCATCTTCGACCTCGATGACACACTGTACGATGCCTCCTCGACGGTCACCAAGCAAGGGATAATCCTCGCGGTCAAGGCCATGGCCAACGCAGGCATTCCTGTACCATGGCAGGACATCTTGAAGCAGCGCGAGGTCATTGCCAAGAAGCTTGGCCCGCATTTCCAAAAGGTCAATGATGAACTATGCGCCCATTATGGCATCCGTGACAAGCAACGCGTCACCGCTATCGATCAGGCGGCGGAAGCGGCGTACAACAGCGTTGATGTCCGCGGAATCAAACTCTTTCCCGGCGTCCGTGCCATGCTCGCGCGGTTAAAGAAAAGATACCCTCTCCTCCTTATGAGCACGGGCTTTGAAGAGCTGCAGCAAAAGAAGGTGGATGCGTTGGGCATCCGTGATGTTTTCGAGCACATCTGCATCGTCGATGGGAAAACCATGACAAAATCCTCCTGCCTTCGTCAGGCGCTGGAGATGTATCACTGCGCCCCATCGCAGGTCTGTGTCATCGGCGACCGTATTGACAGCGAGATCCGCTACGGCAACGAGCTCGGCATGGTCACGGTCCAGCTCGTGCATGGCAAGTATAGCGTGCTCACGCCAAAAGATACGCTCGAGAAGCCGACATACAGCATCCGCAAGATCACAGATATTGAGAAGCTAGCCAAGGAAATCGAATAACATCGCTATCTCTCCAGCGGTCTCCTTCTTCTCCGCTGCTCTCGGCGCTGCCCCTTCATGGCGTGTCCGGAGGCCAAGCGCGGCATCGATGATCTCCTCATCCCATCCCGCATCGAGGAGGTCCTCCTTGATGATCTCCTTCGGCTTGGCCTTCAACAGCTGCTGCTGGACATACTTTTCCAAGGCGTGGAGGCGGTTGTGCGGCTTGTGGGCTCCATAGGCCACCAGTTCCACAAGATGCTCTTCCCAGCCGAGCGCCGTGAGCTTCTTCAAGATGGTGGCTTTAGAATAGCCGGCATGCTCAAGCCGACGGACATGATGGTCAAGCGTAGCGAGATCCTTTCGCTCCGGAGCCTCTTTTTTTCCTTTCTCCTCTTGGCTGCCGGTCAGGCTCTGGAAAAGACGCGCTGCCCTCTTCTGGGCGCGCTTGAGCAGGCCCGCCACAAAAAGGACAAGGCACAGCAGGAACACAAGCATGCCGATGACGAACAGGTCTATTGGACTCACCTCTTTCAGGTCTTAAAGAATCCAGATATTTAAGCTTTGCGTGCCGTGTGGCTCTGTCCTGAATGAAGTCGATGCCTATAGTCGTTTGGGGTTTTGAGTAAGGAGTTTGGGGTAAAAACAGGCTCCAATGACTGACGCCATGTTTTTACCTCAAACTCCAAACCCACAACCGATTACCAATACGGCCCGAAGGTAGGTTTAAATACCTGCGTCCACCCAATCCTGAAAAAGTGGTGTCGACATGACTCTAGTGCTCTTCAAGCGGCCGAAGGTGCTGTATGGACCGCTGCTCTCTGTCCTGAATGAGACCGAGCTCAGCGCCGTGGACATGCATTTCCACACCGCGCACAGCATGGACGCCATCTCGCACATCAAGAGCGTCCTGGCGAAATGCAGGAAGGAGAACATCGGCGTCGCCATCACTGACCACAACACCATCTCCGGCGTCGAACAGGCCTTCAGGATGCGCAAGCGCGAGTTCGTCATCCCCGGCATCGAGACTCAGGACGATCGCGGCATCCACACGATATACTATTTCTACACGCTCAAGGACCTGCAGGCTTTTTATTCCCAGGAAATCAAACCGCATCGAAAAGATAATCCGTTCTTTCTCGACATCCCATGCGAGAAGCTCATGCCGAAAGCGGCGAAGTACAACGGCCTCGTCTGCGTGCCGCATCCCTATGCGCCGGGCATCGTGGGCATCCACAAGATAGAGATCACCGACGCCATCCGTCGCTCGATCGATTTTATCGAGGGCATGAACGGCTGCAATATGCGCACCATGAATACTCAGGCAGTGCATTGGGCGACTGCGCTGAAGAAGCCGATGACCGCGGGTAGCGACGGCCACACCACGGCAGAGCTGGGCAAGGCGCTCTGCATCACGCACGGCCTCGACACCGAGACGTTCTTCGCGTCCCTGAAGAAGGGGAAGAACATCCTCGTCGGCAAGGAAGCCAACCTCTTCTCCAACATCATCCATCAGCTGGAAAAGGAAGACTGGTACTTCAAGCGCGCGGAGAAGGCGCATGAAGGATTAGCGTGGCTGAAGACACACTTTGTGACCGAGTTCAACTACCTGCGCTACAAGATCACGAAAGACCAGAGCAAGCTCGAGCATCATTTCGCCATCCATCACGGCGGGGTGAAGGAGCGCCATCACTATCTGCTGCCGGTGAAGCTGCGGAAGATGCTGCGGAAGATCTGAATCATTATCGGGAGATTTCCTGTTTTTCTGCTTGTCTCTGAAAATTGTCGTACTGCTGTCGGAACTCTTTCAGCGTGTCCGAAAGATTTCCGGTTTTGACGGCGAAAGGTATATGAACAACAAATGTTTCAAGAAGGATATGGAGCGCATCCAACACGTATCGAAACTTGACTGGGAAGCCATCGATATACTGCTCTTCAAAGTGTTCCTCGCCGTTATGGGTTGCTTGTGGGTATTGACGCTCATCTGGGCGGTGAAGGTGATTTATGGATAAACAGAACAGCTTTTTAGGAGTGTTTGGAAGAATAATCATTATAGTCTCTATCTTTTTAGGGGTTATGGTGATTTATCAACTAGCAAGATACCTTCTTGGAGGTTCGTGGAACAGCGGCGAACTTTCGACGGCTGTAGTGACGGTGATTCTCACTGTTATGTTCTCTATGGTATTCGCCCTTGGTAAGCTTTGGACACAGCAACGCTATGAATTTCGTATTTTGCACGACGAACTGAAGCAAACCCGTGCATCATTGACCGCGCAAATCAGTCAGATGGATCAGCGGCTCGTCCGAGTGGAACAGGCGGTGCGGAAGAGCTGATGCTTTTGCGCAAATATTTATAAACAAACCTGGTTCTTCATGCTGCTATCCCTTTACCGGGCTCGTAGTTTAGCGGTCATAACGCCTCGTTTACACCGAGGAGGTCGCCAGTTCGAATCTGGCCGGGCCCATATTTTTCAAAAATATAATTTTTTCATAGCGTTCGCCTGTTCTTCACAAGGCCGGAGACAGGCGAACACACTGCTTCTTATCCCCTTCAATTCTGTTTTCCTGCTCTCCTCATTGGTGGGGAGAACAGGAAAACGGATGCTGGAAGCGCTTAGGCAAGGAGAAAGAAGTGGCTGAAAATTCCTCTGGCATGGGGTGAAGAGGAATTTTCACTATGATGAACCAGTATCTCATCCAATTTGGGCGATTTTCCCCGCGATGAAAAGGTTTTTATAACCCCTCACCTATCCGCCGCCTATGATCAACAACCAAGTCCTCTGGGCCGTCATCTTCGCCGGCGCCATCGCGCAGCTGCTGAAGATCGGCATCTTCATCATCAAGCACCACCAGACCTTCCATTTTGCCGATCTCTTCGTGACCGGCGGCATGCCGAGCGCGCACTCGGCGTCCGTGGTCGCGCTGCTCATCGCGGTATATTTAGCAGAGGGCGTCTCGACACTCTTCGTCATCTGCCTGGTCCTTGCCGTGCTCACCATCCGTGACGCTCTCGGGGTCCGCCGCACGGTCGGCGAAGAAGGTAGGATCATCCACGAGATCATCAAGCGCCAGAAGCTCAAGATACCAGAGTTCCACTATGCGCTTGGCCACAAGCCGGAAGAGGTGCTCGCCGGATGCCTCATCGGCGTGGTGGTGGCGTTTGCGGTCGTTCTGATATAAGTCTACCAGCCGACAACATCAAGATACCTATGTTTTACGAGAAATCTATAGTCTTGATCTCCGGTAAGCAAGGCATTACAGCCGGTCAATTTGCACGTCGCCGCTATCAATGCATCGATGAGCGGGAGCTTAAAGGAAAGGGAGATTTTTGCAGCCTCTTCAGCGATCGGACGGTCCAACGGTATCAGGGTCACTTTCTCGCTCGCTTCGACACCTGCCCAGAAAAGATCTATCGCCTCTTTAGGGGTCCCTCGCTGCATCAATTTCTTCGTCGCTTCAGCGAATACGACCATCGGGATGACCAATCGCGTCTTTCCTCCCTTTGTCTCCCGGAGAAGCTGGACGCCTTTCTCATCCTTGTTGAATGCGGCGATGATGAACCAGCTGTCCGTGCAATAGATCATGATCGTTCCCGCTTCCGTTCCGCTTTGATCTCTTCCCACGCCTGACGCCAGTCGAATTTTGGGGCCTGCTCGATGGCCTTGAGCATCATGTCCACGCCATCCACTACCCTCTTCTTGTGCAGGACAATATCTCCTCCAGGTGCATGGGTGACTATGAAGACATCGTCTTCCTGCAGATTTTCCCCTTCCCTGATCTTCTTCGGGATGGTTATCTGACCTTTCTTGCCAAGTTTGGCTTCTGTGGTGAGGTATTGGTGGATCATAACGAGTTGTAGGAATTTCGGAATTTATATAGTTTTCGGAAAAATAGTGTATTTCGGAAAATTTACGGGGAAAATAGTGAAAACCACTAATTAGTAGTTAATAAACCAAATGTTTATATAGCCTTTCAATCTCCAAATAGTTATGAAGGACGAACTTGATTTAGAGAGTATTGTTATCGTGAAACATGATGTCGGTACTACGTATCCTGAACCACGCACTCTAACGGATACAAATCCGCTTGTTCGACCAGCATATGAGCGATTTATGTTAGAGATACAGAGAAGAGGTTGGGCAGATGAAAATGGGAAAGCGATACTGCCAATAAAGGGATCATCGAGTGTGGACTATGATCGTTCTACCCAAAGATATACGTTTACACTCAGAGCAGAGCTAAAGCCTGGGCCTACAAATTAATTGAGGCATCAAGATATCTGTATTTTAAACCCTATATGTTTATATACCTCAACTTTTCTAACAACAACTACCATGTCCGAAGACCGCATCTTCAACATCATCTTCCAGAGCGATGAGATCACCTGGCAGTCTCTCCTTCTTGAGCTCATCAAGAGCGAGCAGATGGACCCGTGGGACATCGATATCTCCGAACTCGCGCACAAGTACATCGTCATGGTCAAGAAGCTGAAGGAAGCTGACCTGCGCGTCTCTGGCAAGGTGCTTCTCGCGGCAGCCTTGCTGCTCCGCATCAAGGCCACGAGGCTGATCGATGATGATGTCGCGCAGTTCGACGCCCTCATGAGCGGCGAGGAAGAGACCCTCCCCCTCGATGAGGATGGCCATCTTCCGCCCGGCGTCGACCGTGCGCTCTACAAGCGCCTCCATCTCCTGCCCAAATCGCCGCAGCCACGCAAGCGCAAGGTCAGCATCTACGACCTCATCGAGGCCCTACAGAAGGCATTGGAGACGAAAAAACGCAGGATCGATCGCGTGCCGATCGTCGATATCGAGATCCCCGAGAGGAAATTCGACATCACCAAGACGATGGATGACCTGCTCAACCGCATCATCGCGCACCACAAGGAAAAGGGCAGGCTCACCTTTTCCGACATCGCGCCGAAAGAGGTGGACAAGAAGGCGAAGGTGTACGCCTTCATCCCGCTTATCTTCTTGACTAACACTGGCAGGATCAGGCTCCAGCAGGAAGAGCATTTTGGAGAGATTGATATCCTGCTGCAGGAGAACGAGAAAGAGATCGCAAAGGAGATCGGCGAAGCTGCGGAATGAGCGTCACTGCCGCAGTCGCGCATATCGGTGGATGAACGTCGCTGTCTGGATGAACATCTTGTACCATCCGAACGGCGCATTGTCCGCGTGGATGGGATGCTTCTCTCGCATATACGCTTCCCACGCCGCCTTATCGCCTGGCTGGATGCCCGTACGATAGAGATCATGCTGTATCGCCCATCGCACGCCGATCTCGATGACGCGCTGCATCAGGGAATCCTGTTCTGTCGGGAGCGGATGGATATCATAATCTGCCGGAAACACGCGGCGCGCGAGCCACAGGCCGCGTGACATGTGATAACGATCCGTCACCAACCCGAATCGCTTGGTGGACGAGCCTGAAGTGAGCTGGTCAAGGATAGGCCGCGAGAAGACCATATTGCCGATCGTGTCGAGCGCCTGTGTCTCCGTGTGCATATCATCGATACGCACTCCGGCGCCAGCGAGATAGCGTCGCATCTGCTCGGCTTCAGGTAATGGCGGAAGGTAGCGGTCAAGGCCGCTGTGCGAGCCGGACAGGACTATCTGCAACGGGGCATGTCGGCGCGTGGCCTCGACCTGCTGGTAGAGATAATGCGCATGGTCGCTTCTCGTGCGATGCTGCTTGTCCTCGCCGCCGAGCACGAGCATGGCGTCGAGTGTTTGGGCGATGTCGCTTTGGAGGTGCATGTCGAGATAAGTCGCGTAGCGCTTTTAAAGCTTTGCCAGCGTCGTCCGATCCGGTCGGTGGCTCTCCTTACCCATTGAGGAGAGCCGCCAACCGAATCCATAGCACTAAAAATATAAAGACCAGCCTTCTCCAAACATTTATGAGCATAGCGTACGATGTTGGAGTAAATATGGCGGTGAGGAAGCTGCGTGAATCGTGGCTTGGCGATGCGACGCCGGCGTTCGGCATCGTGCTCGGCTCCGGATTAGGCGATCTTGCTGATGCCATCGAATCGGCAAAGACCGTTTCGTATGCGGATATCCCAAATTTCCTGCTTCCTTCAGTTGCTGGACATGACGGCAAGCTTATCATCGGTACGCTTGAGGGCGTTTCGGTCATTGCCTTGAAAGGGAGAACACATTTCTACGAAGTTGCCGGTGATCCAAACGGGATCGAGAAGGTGGTGTTTCCCGTGGATGTGCTCGCGAGTCTTGGCGTGCCGAACTATTTTGTCACCAATGCTGCCGGCGGCTTGAATCAGGCGTATCATGTCGGCGATGCGATGGTCATCCGGTCGCATGTCAACCTTCTCCCTAATCCATTGCTCTATAGGGGGCAAGTCCACGGTTTCAAGAGGATTGATGGGGAAGAGCCAGAACGCTTCCAGCCGATGAACGGAGCGTATGACGCAGGTCTACGGAAGCTTCTCCTCGACGCTGGTGCTGACTTTCCAGGCCACGTCCATGAAGGCGTCTATCTCGCCGGAACCGGACCGTCATATGAATCCGAGGCGGAATGCGTCGCGTTCCGCGATGGCTTTCACGCAGATGCCGTCGGCATGTCCACGACACCGGAAGTCATCGTCGCAAGAAACCGCGGCATGCGTGTTGTCGGCATGTCCTGCATCACCAATGTCATCGGCGAAGATGGCACCAATGCTACAAACCATAATGAGGTGAAGCGCGTGCTGGAATCGGCAGAAGTGCGCGGACGATTGACAGGATTGGTGTGGAATTTCTTCAGGGCGTATGCGAGAAGCGAATAATTTTCGACGGTGCCTAATCTTTTTCCCTTCTGTCAAAAAGTTTCCGGAAATTGGAGGGAAAAACTTATTAAGAGCAGACGTACACATTTCTTCATGAATTTCAAGGATGGCAAATCGATCAGGAACAGGGTAATCGAACATCTATTGACATTGAGAAATCTTGAATTCGCAGTCGGAAACGTAGCGAAAGAAATAGGCATATCCAGGCCGAGCGCCTATGCCATATTGAAAGAGCTGGAGAGAAAAGGTATGGTAAAAAAGACCCGGATCATTGCCGGAACGCAATTGCATGCCTTAAACACGAGCAAAGCCGAGGTCCAGCAATTGCTGCGGGATTTCAAGGAATGCCTAAAACGGGTGATCGATGGGCAGGCAGGATCATCCCCTCGCGCAAGCATTATCTCTGACGCAGGTATGGCCGCTGTGGCTAAGAATCTATGATTGGCTAGCTTTAAGGTGCCAGGATAGTGCCTGATCCTCTCCCCAGTAAAACTGGGTTATCTAAAAATAGAACTATTTAACCTTGTGTTTTCTTGTCTCCTCATTTGTATAAGAGACAGGAAAGCGCGGTGTCGCTCTTTTAGTGTAGTGGCTGTTGGAAAAGCTTTATATAACGAGTCATATCTACCTACAGTAAGGGTTAAAAAATGGATCCTTGAAAAGTCTGTCGAGATGTATGACACATGTCATCTCGAGATGCAGCTGAAACAAATAGGAGAATGACCTCATGGAAGATATCGATGATTTGCGATTTTTTCGTATTGTTGATGATCAGGTTAGTCAGGCAATGCAACAAGCAGAGACAACCTTGCTCCCTGTCGCACGGCAAGCAGTGGCAGACACTCATGTTCGCGTTCAGGCGGTTCCCGTCGAAGGATATTACGGCAAGACGCCTCAATTGACTGAATATTTTCAACTCATCAGGGCGCTGCAGAGCAATCAGAGCGATGTCGTGACTGATGCCGTGAGAAGACTCCATACGTTTTACACGCACGACGCTTTCGGCATCGGGCAAGCGGTAGCAACTGCCATAAATGCCAATGACGTCTATTACCCTAACATGGATCCAGTTGTGATCTCTCCGGTAGTGGATCCGCTTACCCGTGCTGTCTCTGCAGTGCTCGGAGATGCTACCGATCCCGCTATTATCCGCAGTGTTTTGACGATGAAGAATCTTGGTGATGTCGTTGGAACATATGACTTGAAAGGGCTTGTCGGTTTTGGCGTTTTTGTCGATGATGTACTCCGGAAGGCAACAGGGCAATATGATCCATGCGCGACCACGCTTGCGCGTGAAACGACGGTGTTGAGCGCTTACGTGCCACTGGTGAATTGCATCCCACAGTATCGCGTCACTCCCGCGGTCGAGGAAAAAGGAAATGAGATTATCACTGCATACAATGCTGCATTCGAGATGGTCGGTCTAGAAAGCCGTATCCCTGCTGTTACCCAGCGAAATGCCTTTGGTCTGAATGGCGATCTTCCCAAGATGCAACGTTGCGTTCGCATCTTCACGATGCCTGCGTGCGGTGATGCGCCGCCTCTCTCTTATCATTGGGCAGTCATTGCGAAAGGTGACGAGATTGAGTATGATCCACATGCTGTCGAGTTCTGGGCGGATCAGGTCGTGACGACAGATAAGTTCAGGACGAATCCCGACCGATATGTAACGTCCCCTTAAATATAATTGAGAAACGTCGTCAAGCAGTGGGATCTATAATCTTGCTTTTGCTTGCCCCAACCTTTATAAACCACCCCCTTCTCAATCTCTCCATGCACGTCATCATGACCAATTTCCATGGCAATCCGAACGTCGGCCTGTATGGGTTCGCCAATGACCAATACTGCCTCCTGGGGCGCGATGTCCCGCACCATCAGGCGCAGGAGATAGAGAAAGCGCTCAAGGTCCCTGTGCATCAGATCTCGATGTGCGGCACAAGCCTTATCGGGGCGTTCTGCGCGGGGAACAACCATACCCTGCTCGTGCCAAGCCTTGCTTTCCATCATGAGCTGGATGTCCTGGATAGACTAAAGATCAAATACACGGTCATCAAGACCAAGCTCACCGCGCTCGGCAACAACCTGCTCTGCAATGATTACGGCTGCCTCGCGAACCCCGAGTACAGCGCGGACACCAAGAAGATCATCCGACAGGCGCTTGATGTGGCCTTGAAGCCAGGCACGATCGCCGGGCTCGAGACCGTGGGCTCCTCCGGCGCGCTGAACACGCACGGCTGCGTCATCCATCGTGACATCGTGAAGGCCGAGCTGGACTATGTCGAGGACCTGCTCCAGACGACATGCGAGACCGCGACCGTGAACATGGCCAATCCGATGGTGCGGTCAGGCATCATCTGCAACTCCAAAGGCTTTGTTGTCGGGGATCATTCCGGCGGCCCAGAAGTCAATCACATCGACCATGCCCTGGGCTTCCTGCCCAATTGAGGAGAGGCGATCACTATGGCGACAGAAAATCCGACGATGGACAAGGAACTGCAGAAGCTCTATCTCCAGATGCAGATGCTCGAGCAGCAGAGCCAGCAGCTCCAGAAGCAGATACAGTCCATCGATCAGCAGGTGGGAGAGCTTGAAAGCATCAAGGTCGGCCTCGAGCAGCTCCAGACAGTCAAGCCAGGCACGGAGATCTTCGTGCCGTTCGCCGGCGGTATCTTCATCAAGGCGGAACTGAAAGATAATAAAAATCTCCTGCTCAATGTCGGCGCGAATACCGCGGTGACCAAGTCTGCGGAAGGCACCATGGAGACCATCGCCGCGCAGGTCATGGAGATGGCCGACCTCCGCCAGAAGATGGCGGAGCAGCTCGACCGTGTCATCGAGAAGGCCAGAGAGCTCGAGCAGGAGATGGAAAAACTGGTGTAAAGCAGCATGTTCAACTTCCTCAAGGAAAAGCTGAAGCAGGCGGTCTCCAAGCTGACCAAAGGGGTCGAGGAGAAAGGCAAAAACGTCGACGAAGAGGAAGAGGTCATCGTCGAGAAGAAGCCGAAGGCGTCGAAGGCTCCTGCCGCGAAACCCAAGGCGAAGCCGAAGGAAGAGAAGGCCGCGCCGAAAGCGGAGAAGGCGAAGAAGGAAGAAGAGAAGCCTGAAGCCAAGACAAAGCCGGCACTCGCATCAGCGAAAGCGGAGCCGCGACCTATTTCTGAACAAGCCAAACCTGAAGCATCATCGCCAGAGGAAAAGAAAGGCTTTTTCAGCAAGCTGAAGGAGAAGATGTTCAAGAAAGAAGAACCTTCTCTTGCAGTCCCGCCAGTGACGGAGCCGGAGAAAGAGCCGAGCCTGCTCGATGAGGCGAAGGAAGAAGAAGCCGAAGCGGCCAAAGCCATTACGGAAATCCCTGAAGAGATTGAAGCAGAGGAGGTCGCCGAGGAGCCTGAAGCTGAGGAAGTTGCCGAGGAAGGCGAGACTGAAGAGACACCTGAAGAGGCGCCTGAAGAGAAGCCAGGCTTCTTCCAGCGCCTGAAAGAGGTCGTCACGAAAAAGACGCTCTCCGAAGCGCAGTTCGAGGAGCTGTTCTGGGATCTTGAGGTCGCGCTGCTCGAGAATAATGTCGCAGTCGAGGTCATCGACAAGATCAAGCAGGACCTCAAGCGCCAGCTGGTTGACGTGAAGGTCACGCGAGGGAAGGTGGAGGAGACCATCGCGCGGACCCTCAGCAATTCCATCGCCGGCCTTTTCGACGTGCCGTCCCTTGATCTTATCGGCATGGCGAGGAAGAAAAAGCCGTTCATCATCGCGTTCGTCGGCGTCAATGGCTCGGGGAAGACCACCACCATCGCGAAGCTGGCCAAGCTCTTCCAGGACAATAGCATGAAGCCGATCATCGCGGCCGCGGACACCTTCCGCGCTGCCGCCATCCAGCAGCTCGAGGAGCACGCGAATCGCCTGGGCGTCAAGCTCATCAAGCATGACTACGGCGCTGATCCCGCCGCTGTCGCCTTTGACGCCATCAGGTACGCAGAGGCGCACAAGGCGGATGTCGTGCTGATCGATACCGCAGGTAGGCTGCACTCAAATGTTAACCTCATGGATGAGATGAAGAAGATCATGCGCGTAGCCAAGCCGGATGTAAAGATATTCATCGGCGAGAGCATCACCGGCAATGACTGCATCGAGCAGGCCAAGCAGTTCAATGAGGCGGTCGGCATCGACGGCATCATCCTCTGCAAGGCGGACGTGGACGAGAAAGGCGGCGCGGCGATCTCGGTGTCGTATGTCACTGGAAAGCCGATTCTGTATTTGGGCACTGGGCAGCGATATGAAGACCTGCAGGTGTTTGATTCGAAGCTGATAACGGGGAGCTTAGGGTTGACGGAATAACATTGAGACTCCTCATTCGACTTTTGCCCGTATGTATGCGACATCCTTCTGAAGGGTGACGAGCACGTTTTCTATCTTGTCAAATCGGTGATGTATCCGCTCAAATTCCTTTTCCGTATTTCTCTTGAATTCGTCGAGCTGTCCAAGTTTCCGCTGATGATAGACCACCACTGTGCCCATGAAGCCGCCGATGCTCATCATTATCTGTATTACTGTTGGGCTGTGACCAGTCAGTTTCAGGATAAGCCAATAGATCGTGATGGCGCCGAGTACCCAGATGGTCATAGTAAGCAGCTTTTCAAATGTCAGAAATATTCCACCGGTCTATTTGACCGGTGGACAACGTCCACCATGTGCGTGGGGAAGGTGCTATATTTCTGAGCATGCTCAAAAACGGTGGGGTGAGCGAAGCGAACATGCCACCAGTCTATTTGACTGGTGGTCCCCCACCGTTTTTGACATATCGTTTCTTCTGCCATCATTCTCCGAATAGTGATATTTTGATGAGCCATAGTATCAAGAGGATCATTATAGTGACTGCCATGATAAGCGTCAAATCGATGTTATGCCGTTTCAATAACGCTTGAAAGATATCATATGCGCGGAGGAGCATACCTTCTTTGGAGTATCCATTCTTTTTATGCCTTTCGCTTATTTTTCGGAAACTTTACGACGACATCGTAAGGTTTTCTATTCCCGCCGAAATGTCTTCATCGGACATCGGTTCTGCCGGATCCCTTCCGTTTTTTCCGTAATATTTATATACTCACCTCCGAGAAGCACTATTCTCCCAACAGGAGGTTTTCCATGAGTCTCGCCAGCCATCTCAAAGACGCTTTCGGCGCGGTCACGTTTGATACCGTTTCGATAAAGCGGCTCGCGAAAGATAAGGCTTCCTTCGGCTATGGCATCCTGATCCTCGCGCTTGCTGGCGTGGCATCCGGCATCAGTATCTTGAGCTTCTGGTGGGCGATCATCGCGCCTTTTGTGGCTGTTATCTGCACGTTCATCGGCGTCGGCGTCATGCATGCGCTCTCCCTCCTTTTCGGTGGCAAGGGGAAGTATCGTGAACTGTTCCATGCCCTCTCGCATACGGCAGTCCTGAATTGGTCGATGGCCGTGCCGTTCATCGGTGTTTTCTTTGGTATCATCGCCAATATCTGGCGGCTTATCGCTGCCGTGCCGATCATCCAGGCGGTGCACAAGCTCCCCCGCGACAAGGCCGTCGCTGTCGTGCTCATCCCCGTGGCGATCATCATGTCACTCCTCTTCATCGCGATCTATTTCGTGTTGGTCTTCGGCCTCATCTTCCTCGGCGCCAGCGGCTTTCTCGGGAACCTGACCGCGGCCAACCTGACTGGGTGATTCTATGACAACACATCCAACACAACACAAAGAGTATGTGGAGGAGAGCGTGCTCTGGGCGACGCTTGCTTATGTGCTCTCCATCGTCGGCTTCCTCCTCGTGCTCAGCATGCGGAAGCATGATCGCTACGCCATGTTCCACGCCAAGCAGTCGCTTATCCTGTTCTTCGGTTTCGTCATCGCATGGCTTGTTGATGCGGTCGTGCCATTCGTCGGCTGGCTGGTCGGCGGCGTGCTCACCGTGCTGCTTGTCATCCTCTGGGTCATCGGCATCGTGAACGCGCTCCGCGGGAAGCAGGTTCCGCTACCGGTAGTCGGGGTGTTTGCGGAGAAGATAACAATATAATCCGATGCTTGACCCCGCGCTTCTTCGTGCAAGGCCGAAATAAACGTAACTCAGAATTCAATTGTGCTTATATCTTGCCATAGACGTCTCCGTATTGTGCATTAAAACGCTCGCGCCATTCCTGCACGGGCCTGCGGATGCCGATGACGTAACCGTTGCCGTCGTTGATTTGGGGAACTTCATCTGGTACTGTCGGAATCCAAGGGAACGGATCATTGTATATTTCAGGATTAGCTCCCCCTACGTTACAAGCCGGATCAGTTCTCAGTCTCTCATAAATCGCTTCTCCTAAAGTCCGGGATCCCGGTGGTTTCACCATGCGATGGTTTACCCAAAAGCCTTCAAGCACATGCTTGCCAAGGTATGACTCATCGACTACTCTGCATAAATGATGTGTATGCCTCTCCGCATTGAAAAGTGTAAGACCATCCTTGATTATCGTCTGTCTTTTTGCCGAAGAGCGTCCTTGCATCCGTATCGATGTGAAATCTTCGTGCTCGCGTAATCCTGTCAGATCAGCCACATGACGGATATACTCCCACTCTGTCCGCTGTGCGGAATGATAACTGGCAGTGACAATGATGTCATCAAAGCCATCATGGAGCGCGGTGAGGATTATCGATTTCGTGCAAAGAGGCATCCATGGATTCTCCTCACCGGGTGAAACGCTTAAGGCAAGTATATCCGCAATAGTTTCCTCGAGCACCACCCCATCCACGTATAAAATATTGCCCTCCCGGTTTGAAGGCTTATCCGCATCACTCATCCTGAAGAGAAATGCTTTACCGACGGTGTCCCAGTATGTTCCTTGCACAGAGAGATTGATCCCAAGAATGCCCACTTGGTGATCACGTGCCTGTGCGTGACTATATTGCTCGAATCTGCCGCCCTGTGAGGTGCATTCCGTAGTGCTGTTCACGATACCGTCCAATGCAGTAGGACTGAATTCGACCCGCACGTCATCAAAATTTATAGGAAATTCAAGTCCCATTCTGATCCTATTGAGTTCTATTTGGAAGTCTTCAAAGAGATATGATTCTCTAAAGATTCCGTCTGCGATGTCTAGTTCATCACTATCCTCAATAGGTACTGACCTTTTCGAACGTGGCCACCAGCGTTCTTCCCGCACCCTCTTGAGGAAATCACCCATCTTCGAGGTGTATGTATCATCATGACTCACTGCCGCAGCTGCAAGTGCTTTCATGTATTCGTCACCGACGCTCTGGAAAAAACCATCAAAGGGAAATTCTACTTCGTCACTAACACGATAGCCCCGCGTTGCATCCTTATCTTCACTCAACCAATGGAGGATATCGCGATTCAATTTTTCTTGGAATGTCTCGTTCCACCATTCCATCACCATCAATTGGGCCTTCTCTCTTGCCGTTGCTTCTCTAGCCCAAGGTAGTGAGCGCAGATCATACATCTGCTCAAACAAGCGATAAATAGAGTCTGCCTCTTGCTGCACTTTGGCGTTGATCCCTGCTACTGCCTCCCTGCGCCTTGTTGTCCCGACGGGAAATGATACCGTCGCATGCAGCGTCGCAAAGGAGCAGCCTGCGCTTGTCACGGTTTCCACAAGCTCCTCAAGCCCAGTATAGAACGATTCGCCATACTGGTACACGAACAGCTTGTACATCCGCCCCCCATGTTCAGCAAAAAGAGGTTTCAGTTTCTCTGCCGCCGTAGCAAGCCGCGTATCATCGCGCGTTTCCGTAAACATTTGGCGGAGGAACGTTCGATATTGTTCACGTTGTGCAGAAGGTATACGTGGTACTGCATCCAGCGCCCAAGTTGCTAGTGTGGGAAGATCAGGGTCTGCTGCAGCGATAACGCGGAGTTGATCGACTGAAAAATTATCTTGTTTGAGCGCTTTGGTTGCCTTTGAACATGCGAGATGCCTCAAGATATGCCTATCTGATTTATGCTGCACCGGAGTATAAGTTTGCATATGGTACCGCACAAGCGCTTGTCCCATGCCCACGGGGTAGTGCTCTGCATGTTCAACAATGGCAGATATGAAGGCTTTAGGATCACGGTAATTTGTACCTTGTTTTCTGACGGCTGCCGGCGTTGTTGCCAAACGATGGAGGAGACGCTCTTTCTCCTCTTTAGGCACATCCATTGCCTCTATGCTGTGGAAATCACTAATGACAGCCTCGATGCTGGCCGTGGCACCTGCAATGGGGCTTTCCGCATAGAGAGACTCGTCTATATCAGGTCCCTCATGATGCGTGAGAAGCCCAGTCAGATCGTTAGCAGCATGCAATGCAGGAAGGTGGAACAGCAAGAAGACGATTGTCGCGGGATTATTTGTTATATCCCATAAATTCGATGGAAACGTACTTGGATCATCCATCTGTTGCAAAGGGAGATAAGGGGCAAGAGCATCATAATGCTCTTGCCAATATGTGAGCAATTCTTCGGCGTCGGGCAATTGTGGTCCCTTCGGCCCTGCGAAGAGGAACGCTCCTTCCCCCCCTGCAAATTCCGAAGCATCGAGATGTCTTATGTCAGAGAGTATAGAGTCTAAGGTTATACGCGCCTTATCCGCCTTCTCACTATCGAGAGCAGCCATCATGATCTTTCCTCGGATACACCAACTCGTTGCACATACTTCGGCTGGTTGAGCGTGATCGTCGTCTCCATCGAAATGATGGCCTTTCCAAACTGTTTTCGCATATCTTCTAGGACAGTGTCAAGTTCCGTGTTGCTTTTTGCGTACACATTGATGCGATAATTCCATTTTCCGATATACCGGATGCACCAGGGGATGTTCGGATGTTCTCGCAGATACGAAAGAAAGGCGCTCTTGTCGATATTTCTTGTGCGGAGATAGACAGAATACCATTGATAACCGATGAACGAGAACGAGGCGAAGGGGATGAATGCGCAGATGACGCCATCCTGTACCAACGAACGGAAACGTTGTCTGGTTGTCGCTACGGAAAGACCAAGCTGCTTGGCAAGCGTGGTGATCGGTTTTCGTGCGTCCGTGACAATACTGGCAAGCAAGCGTCGATCTTGTTCTTTGAGCACCGGTATCATCTCGTCATCATCTTGACGCTCAAGCTCCTCTTGGAACGCGGATCCTTTACGCTCCCGTATGCGTGGGGGCTGCTCTCCTTCAAGCAAGAAGGCCAGACCAAGATAATGATCCTCTATAGGAATGGCGATTGTATGCTCTTTAATCTTTGTATACTGTGCGTCCATAAACGCTTCTAAGAAAGTATCAAATTCGGTAAGGGATTGTGTGGTCACGCGAAAGCGTATGTCATGCGATCCATGGGTTCGTTGGACATTGCAGACCAATGGATGTCGGATGAGAGCCTGCTCAAGCTTACCCTGGCTTTGTTTGTCTTGTAGCTGAAGAAAGATATCATGATCCATCATCCCGAGCTTCCGGCTATTGAGGAGGGTGAGGTGGCCATGAAGGAAGCCATCGTCTTGCATCCGTTTCATCCGATAGTGGACGACCTCACGTGACGTCTTCAAAGCACGTGCCATGCTTATCTCCGAGAAACGGGCATTGATGCTGAGCAGGTAGAGTATTTTCCTATCAAGAAGATCAAGCTTGACGCGTTTCCGCTCCTCGAGCAACTCCCCCTGAAACCCCATATTTACACAATAATGCTATTTTCTTTAAATATTTTGTCCATTTTGTAAAATTATGCGGCTGGGGATTACTTCTATTCGGGTATGCAAAAGGAGAAGTGGTGGTAACGCATGCACGCTTCCGCAGCTTCGACTGATACACCGAGAAAGCCGTACTGTACCTTTAGTGATGTTCATCTTCTTGTTGAAACTCTTGAACGCCGCAAGGATTTAGAGGCCAGGCTTGCAGCAAACTGCAGTGAAATTCGTGTTGGAAAGCGCATCTATGAATTGAACAAGGGTACGGATTCGCTGCTCGGACATCTTGGGCGATATCTTCATCACCCGAAGCGGGGAGATATACTCCTTCTTGCACCGTACATTACTCGTCCCTCTCACGAGTACACCCTAAAGAAACTTCCAGAGGGAGAGCTCTATTTCGCCTTCGCGCTTGAACAGACACCACGGACAGAACAGCCGACAGTCGAAGAGCTTGTACATGCCTTTATCCCCAAAATAAACATTGCTCACATGATTCAACGCGTCCTCTCCCAACACCTTCAACGACCGGTGCACTATGTTGCTGCTTCGCACGCATTGCCCCCTGATCCGTATTATACCTCACAGATACACGGTTGGGAAGAATGGGGTGATGATTGCACTGTTGATTACCATGCACGTTCTGTCGATCAACGTGCTCATGACGGACCGACGGCCCTTGGAGGTATCGTCTTTCGCTCTGCGGAATCATTCCTCCTTGTTGCCGGTGGTCTCTATGTCCGTAGTCCGCTCCAACTTCAGCAATCAAAATTTTCGCACCCACTCCATATAAGTTCGCTGAGTGCAGAAACAGGCCGCGAGTACGCGGTTGAAGATATCGCGGTTCAATTATTCACTACCCTTAACCAAGAAGTTCTTCCATCCCTCCAGGCAAGAGGCGTCATACGGTAATGACTTCTTCTGATCCAGATTCATTTAGCGCTTTGGAAGCGCGCACGGTGAAAATGACCGATCACTGTGGTGATCTGCGCTATCATCTGTATCATAAGGCGTCGAGTGCACAGCCGCCGCAAGGTTCACCAGTGGTACTCTTCCATCCAGGTATGAATGTGCTTGCTGCCCATTATGAGTACCATAATCGCTATCTCGCCGACAAAGGGATGGTTGTCCTCTCCGTAGAAGCGCCTGGGCAAGGAGCGCCAGGCGAGCTCAGCATAGAAAAAATGCTCGAGAATGTTACGGTTGCAAGGCGTTTTATCGATGAAGAGCTTCATCCTTCTCGTGTCATTTATGAAGGGCATAGTCTTGGCGCGACCGTGCTTCTTCTCGCGAGTATGGGCCTTCCCGGAACGACGGCAACCCAAGCTGCACACGACATTGATGACGCCTTTGCACGGTATAATGCCTCGACAGCGCATCTGCCCGAGGCGCATCTGCGCGGGCTTGAGGCTGTTGTCCAGCAGGCAACCCGACAGATGCAGCGTCCTGATGGCATGGTCCTTATCGCACCGATACCAGATTACAAGCATCTCGTGCCATTTCAACGTCTTGTCGAACGTATGCTCCGAAAGATCCCTGAAAAACTGGCATGCCATATTGCAGATATCTTGTTGAACTACTCAAATCAGCCGGATGTCTTGGCACGTTTCGGCCATAAAGCAAATCCTCGACAACAGTTGCTTCCCTATCCGGAACATTTAGATGGTATGCTCCATTTGATGCATCTTGCGATTCCTGACAAGGAGCGTTTTCTTGATGAAATCGTCAACGTCTACGATGCCTTTGCCTTCCATCACCATCTTCGTCACGCGCGGGATACCTCGCTTTCGCCGGTGTTTGCAGGCTATTGTTCTGCGATAGAAAATATTCCCAAGCTTGTTGTCTACGGGGGTCTGGATGGTGTTCTCGGCCTGCCGCTCATTCGGCCGGGCTATCGTCGTGCTATCCATCAACGCTATGCAAGTCTTGGAAGCGCCAAGATCGTTTACTTTCCCTGGATGAGTCACCTGTACGCGACACATGAATACACGGGCATCAATCTCCGCATCCAGGAGATTGAGCATCCGCGTGTCAATGAGGCTATTGCCGCTCATATACAGGCGATTATTCAGAAGGATGCTCCCCTTAAATTGTCTTCTTCACGCACGAATGGCCATAGGGAAAGAGATAGGACTTCTCCAGTGGGGTATCTGTCTCTCCGGCGATGAGCATCACTTCATCCTATTTTCAACTCTCGCTTCTCCTCAGAATTCAACCTTCCCATCCAGGTAGATCCCTTTCCTTAATTCCACCGGCCGCCAGTCATCGAGCACGACATCCGCGTCCAGCCAGTCCGCCAATTCTTTCGGATTCCCTATGGTCGCGCTCAGGCCGATGATCTGGATGTCCTTCAGGAGCTTCCGGACGATGGTGATGATGATCTCGAGCGTCGGGCCGCGCCCGGGATCGTTGAGCAGGTGGATCTCATCGACCACAAGCACGCGCACCCTGCTGAGCCATGGCGTCTTGTGGCGGATGAGCGAATCAAGCTTCTCTGATGTCGTGATGATCATGTCGTAATCCGTCAGGTATGGATCCGCGCTGTCAAGATCACCGATGGAAAGGGCGATGCGGAACAGGCTGCCGTACTTCTGCTTGAAGTCCTTGTATTTCTCCGTGGCCAATGATTTCAACGGCACGATGTACACCGCTTTTCCTTCCTTATTGAGGATGGTGTTGACCGCGGCAAGCTCCGCGACAAGTGTTTTTCCCGAACCGGTCGGCGTGCAGACGAGCAAGCTCTTATGCTTGAGCAGGCCTTTGCCGATGGCCTTCGCCTGGCACGGGCGGAGCTCGTCGAACTGCTGCTTCTCGAGGATCTCGTAGAACTTCGGGTGCAGATGCTGCTTGAGTTGGCGGAGGTGCATGATGACCTCTGTAGAGTTACTCTTTTAAAGTCTTGCGTTTTTCATAGCATCATGGGATGGAAAAGTGCTATTGCTCATTGGTCATTAGCCGGTATTACCGGTCTTCTCCTGTCTGGATTAATGGTGCTGGACCAGCGAGAGGTATGGAGTCAGAGCAAGACAAGACTCACCGCCTATGTACAGAAAAATTTTCGAAGCATCGCGCACGAACAGGAAAGAATACTCCGCATACGACATATCGGCCTTCCCCGCGTGAGGATCGGTTTTGATTCGATAGATGATCTTATCCTTGCTGAGGAGGCCCATGCCAACGGAGCCTATAATCCGTATACCGATGAAGTGTGGCTCAACTATGAGAGCGTCACTTATCCCCTTCACGGCCTCTGGGGCAGGCTTGGCCTCTATTCGGCAGGAAGGATGACCGCAGATGATGCGCTTCGGCATGAGCTGGGGCATTACTTCGCGGATAAGCGTAGTGAGGCTATGGGGCGTGGTTCTTGGCCATCGAATGTCATCGCTGCTGCTGCGGCTTGCGCATCACCACCGTGCGGGCTTGATGCGGATTTCACCAAAGAAAAACTGTTAATGCGATTAGTCTCTGAAGGGATCGGGAGATGGTTTGAGAGCAACGGCAGAGAACGCGATACGTTTTCATACGATGAATTGCCCGCTGATCCTTGGACAATCGATCCGATCGCGGATAAACCGGTATTCTATCGCGCCGGTCTCCATCTCGTTAAACCTATTCTCGACCGCTATCGTGCTCGCGGCGTGGATTATCTGGTGACGCATCTGCCGCGTGTCGACAGCCTTCGAGACCTGCCCCGCTATCAACAGGAGGCATTGCGAGTTTTGCGGGAAGGCACACCATAAGCCTATTGCTAAACTCCTATTCTTCGTCACGATCCATGTCGTGGTTCTCCTTACCCATGAGGAGAACCACGACACAGATCGTCAGGATGGATTAACTTTATAAGCAGCAGGAGTCTCCTCCAGCTCTATGGGGGATACTGCTTTAGAAGGGATTGCAAGGCAGCTTGCCGTGAATTATAAGCTGACATTTGGTCATCCACGAATGTTTGGAGCGGTCACGTCTTCTTCTGCAAGGAATAGTATGCATGAGCTCTATCTGGAGGATGAGGGGGAAGGGCAGCGTACCTTGCTTCGCGTTATTCGTGATCTGGGGCAAGGGGTATCCGGACGACGCTATGAACAGGTTTCTGTCAGTGCTGCAGATGGAACGTATGAACTCGCGTATAAGACGACGATCCCCCAGCAAAGTGCGGCCAAGTTTGCGCCATTTGCAGAAACGCCAGGCGACTCCCTTGAAGACCGATTTGCAAGAACCATCGGTCAAGCTCTTTCAGTCTCGGCGACAGGGGGCCTTCAAGCGACAAGCTATCGTATTCCTTTTTCTCTCCGAGCAGAAGAATTGCCTGACGTTCCGAAGGTCATCATCCGCTATCTTTCCGCTGATACTGTTCCGCCACCACTTCCTACGCCAGTCCAAGCTCCTGATGCGTCCCGACCGTAAGATAGGTCAGTGTTCTCGTTCTTGTGTCCCACGCATAGACAATGCGGTGGTTTCCTAGCTGCGCCGGAAGCCATGCGTGCAGGTTTCCCTGATAGGGGCCGGAGAATGTCTGTCCAGTCACTTTCCGGTTGCCGTACTCGTCACGGCTCAAGAAGTCTTCTATCTTGTTCTCTATATAATCTATAATCTCCAGATGGTCCCGATACGGTGTTTTTTCTAACAATCGCGTGTATCTTTCCGTCTTCACTATCGTCATCAGCCTGCTCTCGCGCCGCCTCTCGACGAGCTGCAGTTCGCCGAGCGTGCGGACCAGCCTTGCGGTGAGCTGCCGTGCCTCGTCGAACAAAGGGAAAGCGTGTTCCCTGAACATCGTCGTGTAATAGGCAGGATCGCCGTGAAAGTCGCCGTTCGTCACGCCAGCAATGTCCTTGTCAAAGAAAGTCATAAGGGTATGCGGTCGCGTCATGAACCGGGCTGAGCCGAGCAGGCCGAGATAGGCGGTCATGTCCGCGATGAGCATGGCCGCCATCGAGGCGTCAAGATTGGCAGTGCAATACTCGACAAGGTTTCTCGCCCGTACCTGCAGCTTCGCGTTCACAATCTCTTTGTTGAAAACATCATTCTCTATCCTCGCGCGCAGCGAGATGATGAACGAGAATTGGTCTCTCGCCTCTTGGATCCTGCCATCAAACAGATTCGTCCGGATATGGTCAAGCTTCTGGGCGAGGGTGTTCAACCACTCGATAACTTCAGGGAAGGCTACCATGCTCTAGAAGTAGCTGCCGCCCTATTTATGCTTTGCGACTATATAAGCTCTGTTCAGAATCTCGCGCCTTCAGCGTTTGGCCGAAGCCGGTTCGTTCGGCTTCACGGAGTGAGCAATGTCTACCGGTCACCTGTTTCTTCATTCCACCACACCGATTTCTTTGTCTCCCCCTCACTTGCGAGGGGGAGACAAAGAAATCGGGGCATAAAAGGCAAGCGGCCGGCGACATCCGGACACAACGACGTGAAGCGTACCAGCGAGGGCAAGATAGTACCGACAACATTCAATTTAATACTAGCTATGCACGCTTCGCGATGCCCTTTCTCTTCCCCGCCAGATACGCCTTGAAGATGAAGATGTGCTCCCAGGTGGACACCAGCACCTCGAGGATGGTGATGATGCCGGTCAGGAGGATGATGAGGTAGCCGTTCGTGGCGATGCCCTTCAGCGTCTCTATGGGGGACTTGATGATGACATAGACGGCGCCCATGCAGAGCAGGACGATCCAGGTGATGAAGGTATGCCCGATGTGCGTCTTGACATAATGGAAATCATCCCGGATGGATTTCATGGGCCCCTCCTGCTCAAAGGCCATGATCGGATAGACGAAGATGAGACGATAGATGACGAAGCCGGCGTACAGGATGGCGAGCAGGGCGAATAGGCCCATCACCACGATGCCGCCGAAGAGCGTGTGCGGCATGAGGATGACTCCTGCCAGCACGATGAGGAGCATGGGCGCGAGGATCATCAGGAGCGAGAGGAGATAGATGCCGATGACATCGAGCAGGTGCTTCTTCCCGAACGCGAAACCGCTCTTCAGCGAGGTCTTGCCGTCGAGGATGACGTCCTTGATCATGCCATATTTCGTCGTGATGAAGAATAGGGAGACAAAAAACTCCGCCACGAGATAGAGCACCACGACGCCCCAGAAGCGTGATGGGTCGGCGGTCATGAGGGCGTAGATCGCGGTCAGGAGATACACACCCTTGGTGAGCGCCGCGGGCACGGCCATGATGACGCCGAGGATGCCGGTCATGGAGAGAAGCAGGATGGCGAGCGCCAGCGACGAGAGCAGCGCCAGGGCATTGGGGACGAGAAGGATGGGATTCTCTTCGAACTTCCTGAAGCTGGACCGGATGAGATCTGTATAGCCCCCTCTCGCTTCCGGCCGGCTTTTCACCATCGGTATCGGCTTTCTCTGGATCCTCTTTTTCATACAGCTGCCTTTCCTCCGCCGGTATAAATACTTTACTTCCATCGATGATCGCTCTCCCCCATATTGAGGGGAGCTATCCTCGATGGAGGATCAGGCTGTCCATCATCATCTTCGGTTTCGGAAGATGGAGCAGCTCCAGTATTGTCGGCGCGATATGCTGCAGCGTGCCATGCTGCCTGATCGGATATCGTTGCGGCGAGACGAGGATGCATGGCACCGGATTTGTCGTGTGGCTCGTCTGATGCCTTCCGGTTTCCTCTTCTGCGTTGCCGTGGTCCGCGGTGATGATGCACGCGCCACCCATGCTGTGCACTTCGCTCACGATAACGCGGAGGCAACTATCAACGGTCTCTATGGCCTTGATGGTAGCAGTGAGCTTTCCGGTATGCCCAACCATGTCTGGATTCGCGAAGTTGATGGCGATGAAAGCATGCTTCCGCTTACGCAGCTCCGCGATGACGCGCCTCGTGATGATAGGTGCGGACATCGCGGGCGTCGTATCGTACGTCGCCACCTTCGGGCTTGGGATAAGGATGCGGTCTTCGTTCAGGAACGGCGTCTCCCTGCCACCGTTGAGGAAATAGGTCACATGCGCGTACTTCTCTGTCTCTCCGACGCGCAATTGGCGGAGGTCATACTGCGCGATGATCTCGCCGAGCGTGCCCTTCAGTATGATCGGTGGGAAGGCGACCGGCGTCTGGATGGTCTTGTCATACGATGTCATGCAGACAAAAGCTGTCTGGATGCGGTGACGCGCGAATCCTTGGAACCGCTCATCGGTAAATGCCCGCGTCAGCTGGCGCGCGCGGTCAGGCCGGAAGTTGAAGAAGATGACGGCATCACCATCTTGCACGCGCGTCGCCTGTGTCGTGCCATGCTCCCCCACGATGAGGCGTGGCATGACGAACTCGTCGGTTTCGCCATTGGCGTAGGCTGCCTTCAGCGCGCCGGTGACGCTGCTCTCCCGGATCCCCTTGCCATTTGCGATGGCGTCATACGCTTTCCGCGTCCGCTGCCAGCGATGGTCTCGGTCCATGGCATAATATCTTCCACTTATGCTCGCAATTTCGCCGATGCCTTGCTTTCGCATGAACTGTCCGAGCATGGCGAGATAACGTCCTGCGCTCTTTGGAGGGACGTCCCGCCCGTCAAGGAAGCAGTGCACGAATGTCCTTCCTTCCATTCCCAGCCGCTTCGCCAGCCTGAGCAGCGCGAAAAGATGGTTGATATGGCTGTGCACGCCGCCGTCGGAGAGCAGGCCCATGAGGTGGAGGCTCTTCCCCCTCTGCTGCGCATGCCGGATGGTGGAAACAAGGGCTTTGTTGCGGTAGAATGAACTATCCCTGATCGTATCGTTTATGCGCATGAACGCCTGCGGGATGAGCCGTCCCGCGCCGATGTGCGTGTGACCTACCTCAGAATTGCCGATGTAGCCCGGCGGCAATCCGACAGCTTTTCCTGAGGCGTCAAGGATAGCGTGCGGGTATTTTTGCCATGCCTGATCGAAGAAAGGCTTGCGCGCCATCGCTATCGCGTTGGCTTTCCTGCTTTTCCGGATGCCCCAACCATCGAGGATGATGAGGACGACAGGATGAGATGAAATAGCCGCCTGATTGACCGGTTTTTTTCGCATCACCATCGCGCGTACTCCGCCTTGCTTCCCAGCATCTCCTCAATCCGCAGCAGCCGGTTGAACTTCGCCACGCGCTCTCCTCTGCATGGCGCGCCGAGCTTGATCTGGCCGCAGCCCAGGGCGACAGCGAGGTCAGCGATGAATGGATCTTCAGTCTCCCCGCTCCGATGGCTCACCATGACATGCCAATGGTGGTCGAATGCCATCTTTGCCGCGTCGATGGCCTCGGTGAGCGTGCCGATCTGGTTGACCTTGAGCAGGAGCGCGTTGCACAGCTTCCGCTCCAATGCCATCTTGATGCGGTTCACGTTCGTGACCAGAAGATCGTCGCCGACAATCTGGATATGTGTCTTCCGCATGAGTTCAGCATAGGGGGAGAAATCATCCTGATCGAACGGATCCTCCAGAGATACGATAGGATACGTGCGGATCAGGTCAAGATAATAATCCACCATATCTTCCGGTTTGGTCCGTTTCGGGATATAATAGACGCCATGGCGGCAGAACTCTGATGCTGCCGGATCCATAGCGAGCTTGATGATGTCCTGGTAGCCTGCCTCTTCCACAGCGCCCTGGATGAGCTCAAGGGCTTCGCGCGGCGTGCGCAACGGCGGAGCGAAACCGCCTTCATCACCGACATTCACCGCGGTCTTGCCATATCTTTTTTCGATGCGCTTTTTGAGGATGTGGTAGGTCTCGGCGACGCATCGTGTGGCTTCTGCAAAATTCCGCGCCTTCACTGGCGCGATCATGAATTCCTGGAATTTCAACTCGCCTCCGGCGTGCCTGCCGCCATTGATGACATTGCAGAATGGGACCGGCAGGATAGGCTTCTGCTTAGTGAGTGTCGTGAGGTAACTGAATAATGGTTGCCGGCGCTCGAGCGCGGCTGCGCGAGCTAGAGCGAGGCTCACGCCAAGGATGGCATTGGCGCCATAATGGCTTTTGTTCGGCGTGCCGTCAGACAGCGCCATCAGGTTATCGAGAAGGCGCTGTTTCGCCGGATCCTTTCCCCGAAGCTTCGGCGCAAGCGAGGACGTGATGTGCTGGATGGCATTCAGCACGCCTTTGCCATGATAGCGTTTGCCGCCATCACGTAGCTCCAAGGCTTCATGGACACCCGTCGATGCTCCAGAAGGCACGCTCGCGGACACACAGCCCTGCGGTGTGGTCACATCCACTTCAAGCGTCGGGTTGCCGCGGGAATCAAGGATCTCGCGTGCAGTGATGCTCTTGATCTTTCCCATAGTCACCACTTTTTGCTCTGCTTTCTTGTTTTCATAGCCTTTCTGCTCATTGAAAAATTGCGCAGGGCTTAAAACCTCGCACTTCAGTGCGCAATTTTTCAATCCCGCAAACTCGCTCATCCGTGCGAGAAGCATAAAACCTGGACCCTCAGGTTAGGATGGCTCCAAGTGGCGAGTTTGCGTTATATAAACCCTTCGCTCTATTTTTTAGCACACTCAAGTGGTAAAGATGCAGGTATCCGGATTTTGCTTCCAAAACCGCAGAGAAAAAACAAAATATATTTAAATGACCAGTATTCATACCCGCTCTATCGATTATAAGGCTATTCAATCTTTCCATTGGAGGTGGATTTATGGCTAAAGAGACAAAGTCGGCAGCGAAACACGCTCATGCGCACGCGCCGGCAAAGAGTACGAGCAGCGCGAAGACGTGGCTCATCGCCGCGGTCGCGGTCATCGTGATTATCTTGCTTATCGTCTGGGGCAGGAAAGGCAGTGAAGCGCAGGCTCCCACGGGACCTGCTCAGGAAACAGCTCCTGCTGCTGAATCCCAACCGACTGAAGAGGCTCCGGCAACACCGCGGGTCAGCAATACCGCTCCAGATAGAGAATTGCCTCCATTAGGTCCTTCAGGCAACGCAGAGGTCGTATCCAGATCAATCACCTGGAAGACCGCTGGTGGCCAGCCAGTGACCAAAGAGGATGATAACAGCATGTTCAGCGATGTCAGTTGCCAGCACGCGGAAGGCGGCAATGACGCGGACAAGACCACCTTGAAGGAGGATGCTGTCTCATTCACCTTCACCAACAATGGCAAGAAGAGCTACCACTTGTATTATGTCAAGTACGGCTCTGAAGGCTTTGACGACGCCGTTCGCATCAGCGTGAATGGCGGACGCGTCCGGGATGCCGAGAGGGCATGCGGCAAGGAGGATGTCGCTCCAGGAGAGACGATAACCTGCACCGGCGCCCAGGCGCTGATCCGAACCGGCCAGACGTACACCGGCAAGAACCAGGTGAACATCCTGCAGGCACAGAGTTCAGAGTTTGTGGACGTGCTCGTCTTCAAGTGCTGAAGCGATTTTTTATTTCTTTTTCTCTTTTTTCTCTCTTCTTTTCTGGTATAGCCTGAGAATTCTGTATAAAGAACAGAAGAAAGGCAACTCCCCTTAACCATACTCTCCCCTAATGAAAACAAATGTTTAAATACCCTTTTAGACGTCATGGCCATATGGCCAGTCATTCTCTCATAATATTGCTGATATTCCTCCTGTCTGTCACGCTTGCGCTCCAGGCGTGCAATGTCTCCCTCAAGCAGCAGGGGGATGACATCGCGCCGCTCGGTCTCGTCCTTCTCGGCACGTATGGGTATACCACGTCCGAAGAGCTTGGCAGGACCATCGAGGATTATGACGCCGGCCTTGAGTATGATGAGACGCGTCTGCCGGATACCCAGTTCGGGTTTCCGCTTGCTTTCCCTGTCGCGCTGTACAATCCGACACGACAGGCATGGTTTGACCCTTACGCCGAGCTCCGCATCGTCATCACCGCTCCTGATGGCAGCGAACTGAATGTGACCGTGCCATTCCGGGACGCGCTTGTCCAGCATCGTCGTTTTACTCTCGATGGACAGGCCATGATCAAAGAGACGGCGTCCGCGATAGAACGTCGTCTTGCGCCGGAACAGCGCCGCGTATTCTTTGTCGAGACGCCCTATGTGCCGAAAGCCACCGGCGTCTATACGCTCCTCATCGAGCTTCGCTCAAAGAACATCGCAGGAATGCGCATAACGCGTAGCGGCTTCACGATCCATATCCTCGAGCCGGGCACGGCGGCAGGGCTATCATCCGCTATCGTTTCGGCCAGTGATGGGTGGTGAAAAAAGAGAAAAGGGTATACGCCTATCTTCCAAAAGAATGCTTATTCTTCGTCAGACTCGTACGAATCCTCAGAATCAAAATCGTCATAGTCCATTTCTTCGTCTCCCATCGATTCGCCTCCCGGGTATACGCAAGATTGAATTGGCCATAGAAGCGGAAGATATTTATATATTTATCCCATGATATCCAGCAAGAGGCCAATAACGAAAATCCGCCGTTTGGGGCTATCCATGGGCTAAAGCCCGTGGTTTTACGCCCCTTACTCCGGTGGTCGGATTTTCGGGATTGAAAATTGCGCTTGGTTTAAAACCCCATTCAGGGCGCAATTTTCAATAAATATTTAAATCAGTGTACCTATAAAGAAATAAAGAAACGAGAGGTGATAGCAGGATGGAACAGCAGCTCAAAGGCGATGTCCTGATCACCTGCAGGTCATGCAGGAAGCGTTACCCGATACGCGAATTGCGGTATGATAAGACCGGTTCTGATCTTATATGCAAGGATTGTTTCTCCGCATCCCGACGTCCCAATGATGTGCTGCAGGACATGAAGCGCATACCGCCGGAAAAGCTCGAGCCGACCGGACCGAGGGTGCGGGACAACGCTGACCTGCTGAAATATTACTGTCTCACCTGTCGCTTCAAGTTCTCCAGACGGACAGATTTTCATTTCGAGAATTGCCCAAGCTGCGGAAAGATGGGTTCGATCCGCAAGGATGTTCCCTTAAGTACAAGCCAATTGCTTGAAGATTCGGGTGACTTTTTTAGGTAGGCGCTTAAATAGACAATCTCTTTTTTCTTTAGTTTATAAATAACATGGTGTGCTTGTATATACACGAATATGTTTTTATCACTCCATTGTCGTCCTTAAGTGATCTCCACATCTTTTCGAAAGCTTACTTTTTGGTTATGCCCCCCAAGCCCTATAAACCAAAAAGTTTAAATAGAAGTATGTGCTTACAGTATACTATCGGTGTCTCAAGGAAAAAAGGAGGATGAATATGCCTTATTTTCCTGAACAAGGCACGATATGCCTAAGCTTTCGTTGAGATTACCGCGATAAATCAAGTGAAATCAAGATTGATATAAGCCCTGTGTAACCAAGGTAACGTGTTGACAATGACCGGTGAACCCTTTCCCGAACTTGCCCTTGCAGAAGTTCATCCTTCTTCATCTACTGCTCCTGCCACGAGGAGATCTTTTACACCTGCCCGAGAATACGGTGTCGAGCTGCTTGTCGGTCCTGCAGCGGACCCTTTCTTCCAGACACTTGTCGGGATGAATGTACGGACCAACTATTTCCAGCGGACGAAAAAAGGCGCGAGACATCATTATCGAGAAGGCGAAGAGAGAAATCTGCATTGCGATGTACCGTTGCTTGGAACCGCACTGCTCGTCAACTGTCCGGATATTGAAGCGCATCATGTGCAGGACAATGTGGACCTCCAAGGGCCATTGACTTTCGCGGATCTGGAACAGCGATTGCTTGAACAGGAAAGGAGCGATGGCGCGCATATAGTCTATGTCGGCGATTCAGGCATTCATGCTTCTTCACATCCGCACAAGCTATTTGTGGATCCACGTCCGATTGTCACCGATTTGCGGGATAGCCAACCGGAGATACGGAATTTTGCAGATGCTCTTGGCCGTTATCTTCCCCCTGACTTTGTCCACTTTGGCGCGACGAGCCTGCAGTTTAGGGAAATCGGCTGCAGGACCTCTTCTGCCATGATGGTGCCGATCCTCGCCGGCGAAGGCATAGCGTATATCCTCAAGCAGACTGTCTACGACCATGGCGATGTCGGCAAGGTTGTTGTCGCCGACAAGAACGGTATCGCGGCGGAGTTCTTCCTCGCGAAGGTGGATGGACTGTCGCCGAAGCTTCGTACTGTAGTGCGTGATGATTCATACTTTGATCGTCAGGAAGGCATTGTCGGTGTGCTGCGTACTTACGCTCCGGGGGATAAGAGTAGCCGGTGCGAGTATCTTATCCCACCTGCCGCTCTTGATTTTGGGCGATATGGGCATACTTCTGCGGCTCCCCCGACGCCTTCTCGTTTTGCGGGCGCTCTGACGGCATTAGCGTCTTTAGCGCGCTTCTAGCGGCGTAAACATTTAAATAATGGCGCATGCTTTCACCACATATGCAGCCTTATAAGCAGTCTAATGAGTATACAGGGGGTGCTGCGGCCCTGCTTATGGTGCTCAACCATTATGATCCAAAGGTTGAGCTGACCAAGGAAAACGAGTATGAGGTCTGGCGCAAGACCGCGGCTTTGCCGGTCCGGGCCTGCGACATCTACGGCCTCGCGCTGGTCGCCCATGACCACCGTCGTAGGGTGCGGGTGGTCGTCGGCGAGCTCCAGTACAACTACCCGAATTATCGCTTCCAGGGCTACAAGCTCTCCGAGATCGAGGAAGCCACCTTCGCCTCAGACCTGTTCTGCAAGCAGCTCAAGCGCTTCGGGGTTGAGGTCGTCAAGAAGGACTTCACGCTGGAGCAGGTCAAGGACGCGCTGAAAGGCGACCGGATCGTCATCCTCCGCCTCAATTCAGGTATCCTGCGCAACAGCAAGGCCTCATCGAACTTCTTTCCCGTATTCAAGTATGGGGACAGAAAGTTCTTGATCATCGATCCGCAGGATGGGCAGAAGAAGCTCGTGTACGAGGAAAAGATGAAAGAAGCGCTCGACACGGTGAAGGAGAAATGCCATCGGGATAATAGGATGCTCGTGTTTGAGGGATGATCCATGCGACTGCATCATCTTCATCACATCCATCAACGTAAACGAGTGCATCAGAAGCTGGAACCGTATCCTCATACGCATCCATGGATCAATTTCTTAGATAGATTATTGCTTGTGGTCGCGATCATCGCGCCCTTCACAACGCTACCGCAGCTATACACTATATTCATCGAGAAGAATGTGACGGGCGTCTCTGCGATCACTTGGCTTCTTTACACCGTGCTAACCTTACCCTGGATCGTGTACGGTTTTGTGCACAAAGAAAAGCCAATTATCGTTTCCTCGCTGCTATGGCTTTTGACGGATGTGCTAGTGGTTGTTGGGACAATGGTGTATAGATAGCTCCTTTTGCTGCTGCACGCCATTGCGCTTCTACCTCTGCAGTTTGCTTAGCGAGAGTGTCATGCTCTGCTGGAGAGTCCTCATGCAGCTTGTAGAGGCAGCGTTGCGCCCCTGCCAGATAGCCGAGAGCGAGATTCACTCGCGCGAGATACAAGCCAGCCTCAATAGGGTCTGTCCTAGCAGCGTTAGGCGGAATCTCAAGACTATTTTCTCTTGCGTAATCCTGCGCCTCGAGGAGCAGTGCCTTCGATACTAGTGGGTGTCGCTCGCGCAGCGCTATCGGAAGATTATGTACCATATTTTGTATATGATGATACTCGCTAAAGCCGTCCATGATCCGCTGTGCATACCCCTCATTCCGTACATGGAATCGGTGGGCTTCAGCATCGATAACCTTTTCAATCTGTGACCGAAAACGGTTTATAGCGGCTTCACGAGCTATTTTATCATGCTCATACCTGCTAAAATATATAGGTATGGCATGGATTTTATCTTCAGCTTCATGCCTTGTGTAGATGCCGTGCACCACTTCATGGCAAAAACTAAATTGAGATTCCTTCTCACCATAGGAACGGTCGATGAGCATGTACCATGTTGGTCTGTATGCCAATCGTGCGTGCGCAGGATGGCTAGGAGGGAGCGTGCTTTGGACTTGCTCAAGACACGCCAGGTTATGTCTTTTTGCAAGAGAAACAAAAAGGATATCGACCAAGTTACGCCGTACGAAATCATCCACTCGTTCAACCGTGAGCGGATTTTCGCTGATGGCACGCGGCAGTCTTGTCGGCTCTAGGTCTTTCATGCTTTTAGCAGACATGAAGTTCTTAAAAACCTTTGCCTGTTCCCTTTATGAGCAGCCTAAACGAGAAAAAAGATAGAAAGCGCTAATGCCTTCGCATCCCCGCGAACATGCTGCCGCGCCCGTGGCGCTCGACGCATACCGAAGTATACACGCCGACGATGACGCCCACGATGAATAGCACATTGGCATAGTCCGCGAGCATATCTACATTATCCGTAAAGCCGAGGTACTGCAGGTTCCGCAGCAATAGGCTGACGCTCACCAATGCGGAGAAGATGGTCAGCGAGAAGCCGATGCGTTTCGCCTCACCGCTTAGCTTTAAGGAAGTTATGACCAAGCTTGTCACAAGGACGCCGGCGCTGATGATCATCAGAACATCGTCAAAGATACCGAATGCGACTGCCATGGAATCACCTCAGGTTTTGCCTCTTTTGCGCGTAATAGCACGAGCTAGGGCGTATAGAGCGCGGGTGGTATTTATATATTGCGGTTCCTGATGTCCTGTTCCGAATCCCATGCCTTCATCGCCCGGCTCCATCAAGAGAATAACGTCCAAACTGTCGCCCGCTTCTTCATCTTGTCATACTGATTTCTTTTTTCTCCCCTCACTTGCGAGGGGGAGAAAAAGGAAATCAGGGCATAAAAGGCAACGGCTGATGGCTTCCCGACGCGGACGGCGCGAAAAAGACGGCGGCGGCTACATTCGGGACAGAGCCTGACAAGGCCAAAGCTTTATAAAAAGTATTTGTTTTATGTTTATGAATAGGTGTTTTACTATGACTCAAGAGATCATCTCGGTTCCGCCGACGAGCGGTTTTGACATCGTGCTTGTGCAAGGCCCGTTTGATGCTGGTCTTGTCGGTTTGGCTAAAGAGAGCGTTTCTTTATGGGACGCGGAAGAGCTTGCCGGATTGCGTGCTTTACTGGGCGCTTCTCATGCGGTGAGCACACGCTGGTCGTGGCTTGCGGAGAATTTTAATTACATGAATGATGCTGATGCGGATATCCTTATCGCGTCTGGAGTGTATAATCCTTTGTTGAAAGATCCGGCAAGTGCCGTGCAGGCGCATAGTGAAGGCAAAGAGGTTTTCCTTGCTGACGGGATTGTCCGTGACTTGCGCGAGCGCGCCAGGACTGATCCGGTCGAAGCGAGAGCTTCTGGTGTGTACCGCCTTCAGAGAAAGGATGTCCAAAGCAAGGTGCCTGTCACCGAGCTTGATAGTTACGGTCCAACAAGGTTCTTATTCGGCGATCAGGCAAAGCCATACGGCGCGTTTTTGGAAGCAGCAGGTATCACCAGCGTCCCGTTCTATGTCGTCAACGCTGATCATGCACGAAAGCAAGAAAGCCCTTTCGCTCGGGCCTTTGCGGTCAGCAACCTCCTCTATAGGTCTCGATTGAGTGGCCTCAACAGTGGCCTGCATTATGACATTGGCCGGGTTGGCGGGGTGCGTCCGTACGCCCGCGAAGCGGGCGCGCCGAAAAGTTCCACAGGAAATGAAGGTTCCCCTCTTGAATTGAAACTGGCGCATTAAGGGAAAAAGGGAGAAAAAAGAAGTTAAAAATATTTCTTTGTCCTCTGTTCAAAACTCCCGCTTGAACCAGACGCGCTCCAAGGCCCACTTTCCCGGACCGGAGAGCAGCACGCCAATGGCACCAGCAAGCAACGCCAGGTCAAGCTCTGCTCCAGGCATCGGCGAACCCATCGACGCGATCAGGCCGACAGCAAGCTTCACCTTCACAGCCGCCACGACCATCACGATGGCGATGAGCAAGGCAGCGTATCGCGCGAACAGGCCGAGCAGGAGCGCTATGCCGCCGACAAACTCGACCAAGGCCACGACCCACGCCGCGAGCAAGGCGAGCGGGATGCCCAAACCGGCAAACATCTCTCCGACGGCAGGCACGCCCATCACGAACAGCTTCTGGTAGCCGTGCGCGATGAACACGATGGCCAGCACGACACGAAGAACAAAGGGTGTATAATCACTGTATTGGCTGAATACTTTCGATAGCATTGAAGCCACCTCCTATAAACCATAAAGAACAGTGGATATATAAATTTTGTTTGTGGTTATAGGTTCGGAGTTATTGGTACTCCGAACCATAGACTCATTACCACAAACCTATAACGCAACCTTTAAATACCCGCTTCCCTCAAAAACCATAAAAAGAGGTGGAGAATGGTCCAGTTAGAGCACTTCGAGCACGATTACCTTACGTTCAGGCGTATTCTTGTGGCCATTTTTGTGATCATATTCCTCGTGGTATCTGCTGCCGCAGTCATGTACCAGCAGACCAACGACCCGAGAGAATCGGTCTTTAAGGCCATGGAACTGGTCACGCACATATCCATCCCGAGCGAGGCAAAGGAAGCGGCGGGTGTGCTTTTCCTGATCTCCTTTTTCGGCGCCATCGTGTCCATCTACATCATCCTTATCCTGATCAATATCTTCTTTACCGGACGGTTCAAAAAAAGCGTGGAGGAGGCGAGAACCTTGAAAAAGATCAAACAGATGAAGGATCATTATGTCATCCTCGGCGGCGGCAGCCTGGGCGGGAGCGTGGCGAAGGCGCTGATGGCCAAAGGAAAGACAGTCGTTGTGCTGGAGAAGGACAATGAGACAGTCACCGAGCTCAACCATTCGGGCATCCCGACGCTTGAGGGCGATTGCTTTGACCGTGAGTTCCTTGACCTTGTCGGCCTTCGGCGTGCGAGGGCGGCTGTCGCGTGCCTCAAGCATGATGGAGACAATCTCCTGCTCACCATGATATGCAAGGAGATGAACCCGAAGATCAAGGTCATCGTCGAAGCGACCATGGAGAAGTACGTCGCGCAGATGAAGAAGATCGGCGCTGACCGCGTCGTGCTGCCGCGCAAGATCGGCGGGACGTATATGGCGGAAGTGGCGGCGTCGCTCTGATACTCCCTTCGGCATAGAAACATTAAAATAGACAGATAAACCACTCCGGCTCTATAGGGAGCAAAACAATGGGCACGGATAGGGATATCGATTACTTCTATAGCGGTGGGCTGCCTAAAGATACCATTCTCCGCGTAGCTCGTATTCTGGGGAGATATGGTGACAGAAAGTCAGTGGGGGCAGCACAGGATGCATCGCTCAAGTTTCGGGCTTGGAGAAAGCGGCAAGATGGTAAACGGGGATATCGTTATCATCAGGCATCACTCTCCTATCATTCGCCTACCGTCAAGGAATTACGGGCATCCGAGCTCGCGTCATTGAGCTATCACGATCCAAAACAAGGCTTCGACGAGCCGAGCCCTGATGATCACTTGTGGCTTGATGTCACATTCTATTATAAAGAGAAAGATAAGATGTCACGCATGACCGTGAACACGAAAGCGCCAGAACCGTCACGGACGTGGCGGACCTTGCTCTTTGCCCGGATCTGTGAAGAGCTGTACTACTCGACGAAGCCGTTGATCGTGACCGGGATGGTGCTCGAGTATGATGAAAAGGAATATGCGGCAATAAAACAATTCCAAAAGTCCGGCAAGCTCCGTGACATACTGGTCAGGAAGAAAGACAAGCAGGGGAAGGTCATGCGGCACTTGCCTGGCAGCACCCCGCTCTACCTTAGCCAGACAGCGGTTGAGGAATTGCATCGCAGCAGATTCATGCTTGAACCAGGGTATACGGAAAAACTGAAAGACGGAGGCATGCGCGTCCAGATGTACGAAGTCGCGGAATGGCCGGCGGCGCAGGCGCGTATCAAACCTAAACCATCACGTCGCTGGACAAGCCGGTGCGGCGGCGGCGGCTTGATCATTGGTGGCGCAGTGGGGTTCCTCCTTGGCGTCATCGGTGTGGCTCTGGACAAGAATGTGGGACCGGACATGTTCACCAGAAGCCTGACCGCATTCGTCTTAGGGATTGTCCTCGCCTTCTTTCTTGCGATTCTGGTCGGTCTTCTCGGTCTCCTTTTTGGGCTTCTCCTTGATATACTGTTAGACCGATAGCGACAGATACCTATGCGAATCAGTGAGGATATGGCGCTATAGATACGTTTTTATAGTCCTTTTTGTTGCTATCCATCATGTACCGATTCAGCTTCAAGATACAGCATAAAGGATGTTCAGAGACTGGGTTGAGCCTTCGCTTTCCCAAGCACCACATCACCGTCCTCGATATCCAATCCCGCAATCCGAAGGAAAAACAATACTTCTATCACATCGGCGGCAATCCGAAGGATTTTGATGCGATTATCGATTACCTGCGAGGCTCTGATACGTATAAGCTGACAAAGGAGATCGAGCGCACGACGAGCACATTGCTCCTGGTAGTTGTCCTCCGCCAGCTCGGTTTTATCCAGAACACGATCCAAAAGTATCACGGCTTTTTCATTGACCTCCACACCGTGCATGGCGGCTATGAATACTGGCACGTCGGCGCTGTGGATCAGAAGGCGATCCGCGCCATGCGGAATGGATTACGAAAAGCAGGTGACTTGAAAACCCTTTATCTCGGCAAAGTGGACTTCGGGCACGCGATACTTTCCAAACAGCAGCTTAATGTGATCAAGTACGCGCTTGAGCAGGGTTACTACGAGCAGCCGAGGAAGACGACAATCGTCAAGATCGCGAAAGCCTTACTGCTCAATCCAGCGACAGTCGGCGAACATCTGCTGAAGGCGGAGAATACGCTTATCAAGCTCGCCGCAAAGCGGCTCTAACCATCCCGACCGTTCATCTATTGGTTGTTGTCTACCAGATATATCTGGCATAAGACTAATATGCTCTGGTGTTTCCGTGCTGCTCGTGAGATCACTATGGAACCAAGCAAGTTGCACACGCTCCATCGCACCATCGAAGCAGCGCTGAAAGAAGATGTAGTCCGAAGAGAAATTGGATCGTTTTACGTGCGTGTTGCAAAAACATGCACGCGGCCACATGAAGGCCCGGAAGGAGAGATACGGAACTATTGGCTTCGGGGTAATTTCTGGAGGGAAGAGGTCACTTTTCCTGCTGTCGGGCTTGATCAGGTGATAGAGATAGATATGCGCTTTTATGGATCATATCAGGAGGGTGAAATTGGACCATTAACGATAAATTTTGCCGGGCGTAAGGATGGAAAGGAAGCAGAATACGAGACAGGCGCAAGGCTCATGGTCGATGGAACTAGCAATGGTTATAGAACTGCGGTGATGAATTACCATCAACTTTCTGATGCGTCAGCGATTGATTGGCTTCGCATGCGGTTATTGTTGGATTTCGATCTTGGTGAAGAGATGAAGGCAGACCATGTGCGAGAGGTCACGGACGGCCCTGCACGGAAGGTCGGTCCACTCCGGGAGATTCTCCGGCATCTTCATATTGATAGTTTTGAACGGATTAAAGATGACCAGGACATCACGCTTCCATTCCTGCGCTCCTTGCCGGCGGCCTGTTTCAACAGGCCAGTCGCGATCATGTACGATCACTTTGCTGCGCAGGTATATTCGTTAGAGCGTTTCGATGACAAGATATACGTGCGGGCGCATACTGGCGATTCGGCAACGACATATTTGTACCGTTAGGCGGAGTATTATCCTACCATTTTATATATCCCCTGCTTTCCCGTTCTTCCCTCCCCACCCATTGAGGAGAGAAGAACATTATCGAACACTCTCGAAAGCAGGTGATGCATGGATTACGGTAAGCAATCTCTTGTTCTCCACAAGAAGCATCGTGGCAAGCTCGCCATAGTCAGCAAAGTGCCCTTGAAGACGCGCGATGATCTCAGCATAGCCTACACGCCCGGTGTCGCTGAACCATGTCTCGAGATCGCGAAGGACAGATCAAAGGCGTATGATTACACCATCAAATCGAATATGGTGGCAATCGTGACGGATGGTTCCCGCGTCCTCGGTCTTGGCAATATCGGTCCAGAAGCTGCCCTTCCCGTCATGGAGGGGAAGGCCATCCTCTTCAAGGAGTTCGGCGATGTGGACGCCTTTCCGATCTGTCTCGCGACCCAGGACATAGACGAAATTGTGGAGACAGTCAAGCGCATCGCGCCGGTGTTCGGTGGCATCAATCTTGAGGATATCGAGGCGCCGAAATGCTTTGAGGTCGAGGATCGCCTGCGAAAGGAGCTTGATATCCCTGTCTTCCATGATGACCAGCATGGCACGGCCATTGTCGTGCTTGCCGGACTGTTGAACGCGCTGAAGGTAGTCAAGAAGAGACTGCAGGACGTGACGATCGTGGTCAATGGCGCTGGCGCCGGGGGAAGCGCTATCGCCAAGATGCTCGTGACCGCCGGTGCCCGTCATGTGCTTTCCTGTGATCGCGCCGGTGTCATCTATCAAGGCAGGAAAGAGCACATGATACTCTACAAAGAAGAGCTGGCCATGGCGACAGACAAGCGGACGCTTGCGGAGGCCATGCACGGCGCTGATGTTTTCATCGGAATCTCCGCGCCAGGTATCGTGACTGAAGCGATGGTCCGTTCCATGGCGAAGGACGCCATCGTCTTCGCGATCGCGAATCCTGTCCCGGATATCATGCCGGATATCGCCAAACGAGCAGGCGCGAGGATCATAGCCACCGGCAGGAGCGATTTCCCAAACCAGGTCAATAACGTCCTCGCCTTCCCTGGCGTATTCAGGGGCGCATTAGACGCCCGTGCGCGGCAGATAACCGACAAGATGCAGTTGGCTGCTGCCTATGCGCTTGCCGGTCTTGTCCGTACACCAAGCGAAAACTATATAATCCCGTCCGCCTTAGACAGGAAGGTAGCACGTGCTGTGGCAAAAGCGGTCAAAGACGCTGCTACATGAAGTTGATGATGGTTGGTCTTCTAGTACCACTAATAGATGGTGAAACATAGAAAGCTTTATAAATGACGGGCCTATAATCGGCCTATTCCGGTTAAAATAAGGTATCTGTTGACCATGGCAAACGGCATAACCTACCCTCTCTCTTTCGCTGCAGAGTTCGTCAAGAGCCTCCATCAGATCGCACGCCAGGAGGAAGACGCCAGTTCTCGAAGACGTGACACGCTTAACGCGAAAGATGTCCGTGGCGCTGATGTTCATCGGTATGCTGCGATGTCTCCAAGTGAGCAAGATCTGATTATTGTGATGGCCGCATCGCTCGGTCTTCCGTCAAAGGATTCCACATACCTTCTTGATGGCCTAGAACGCGCGAACGCAGACGCTATCCCGCAATATCTTGGGCATGAAGGTAGCTATCATGATATGGCACAGCAATTCCTTAACATCTATCAGGAACTGCAAAAAAACCACGCTGAAGATATCGTGATCAGCAGGTATAGTCCTAAAGACCTGATGGACAAGCTTTTAGCGATGTATGGGTCTTTTTTCGACATGCCCCGTGTTGGCAGGATATCGACAGCAGACCACATCAATGTCATGGACCTTCTCGAGGCTGGACGTCCCTTACCTGATGAAGTTGCTGATCGGCGCGTCATTGATGATCTCGCGACCTTTCTCCTTGAAGAACTCGATTGCAAGGCACAAACCAGAACTCCAGCGAGACTGACGATACCGGATATAACCCCCACTAATCCTGCATGGCTGATGTGGATGGTCGGCCGCACTGCTCAGTTCACGTATGGCCATCAGGCCGCGATAGACAGTGAGCTAGGCGAGCTTTCATTTCCGTATTTCATCAGCGCCGTCACCGGTGCGGATCCAGAGCTGGTACGCGAGGCCTCGACCGCGGCGATCCGTGGGGATCCAGCCCATCGTATCAAAGGCTGCATGGAATATGATAGGCAGTTAGCCGACGTCTTTGGAAGCATCATTGCAGGGACGTACAGCGGCGGTCTGCCTGCGGAGCTGCAACGTATGGCGGATCATGCGGCGGTCTACCGTGAAGCGACTGCTGACGGGCATCTGGTGCTTGAAGAGAGCGCTCTTCTCGCTGAATACCTCCGTGGCATAGACGGTGTACGCCATCCTGACGCTCTTGATATCCTGCTTCAGCCGCGAGAGGTACGTCACCCATATACCGCTAACCAGCGCGCGTCGCTACCGCAATCATTTGAGGAGAATCCATTTGCTGATCGGATGAGCTCAGCGATCGGAGCTATTACAAGATCGGGAGAAAAGCTTGCGCTGCCGCTTGATATCGCGCTTGATTATCTTGACATGCAGCGGGGAGACCAACGATGACTGACGCAACTGCTCATGCAGAGAGGTTGGCGCAGAATATTGTCGTAGCGGAGCTGCTCTGCATCATGCAGCGCAATGTCCCCGGGACTACCATGACCGCGCACATGGATGCTGACGAACGAGCGTTGTTCAATGTGCTTTATCCTGCCTTTGGCATATCCGAGACAGTCGCGCGCGAAGCCTTTGAAGATTATCGGATGTTCAGGAACGGCACCTCCCAAACCCTTCAACGCGCGCTCCGTGAAGGCGAGCGGAACGAAAGCTATCGTCGTCTCCATGGCGCAAGCTATGCTCTCGACCAGATAGCCTCGATCATCGCCAATCCGAGAGACAAGTGGTTCGGGACGCTGACGCCTCGCGAGCTTGAGGCGATGCAGTACCGGGAACGTGTCGAGGAGCACATGCAGGATCATGTAGGGCTTGGAGGTCCTTCACGGACGTCGCTTGTCTTTACCCATGATGGCTTATCCCTTGGTCAGATCGCGGCACTTACTGACTTGCTTGAAGTCGGTGATTACGGGGCGTTCTACGGTTTCCCTATCGATGACGCGCACACGCTCGATAAGAACACGGTGCATCCGCTCGAGGTCTCTATCCCCCTCCTTGGACAGTTCATGAGAGAGCATTACCAAGGTAGACCTGCTCCCGGTTTCCTCACCCATAAGGCAGGAGAGATGTCGATGCTTCTCTTCTCGACGTTCATCAGCCGCGCAATGCAAGCAGATTCGGCTGATGCTGGCGAGCTTCTGCTTGACAAGCGGACACGGGATAAATACAGTTTCACAAGAGATTATCTCCCCCAGCTCCTGATCAGCATCTTCGAGTTCGGCACACCGGATGTTGGCGAGCGCATCGCAGAATACCGAAGATCGATCGCCGACCGAGATGAGGACGTGAGCGCCATCGTTCATGGAGCTACCAGTTCCAGACGATTTGATGATCCGGATGCCATCAACATGCGCGAACTCCAGAGGCTCCTCATGCTCAAACCTGCTTATGAGCAGATAACCAACGATAATCGTTTCACCCTGAGTGAGTATGCCATGATGGATTACGCGCTTGAACATATCGGGATACGACGCCAATCAGCACGGGATCAGATCTTCAATGTCACCCGTCGGCAAGATGGCCGTGTCGCATCCTTCGACTTCGCGAAGCTCCATCGCTTCTATACCAGCAATTTCTTTGTAAATAATTACGACGCGATCAGGGAAGCGCTGACACCGAGGGAACCATGACGACTACAAACATAGAGATATTTACCAGTCCGGAATTGGAAGAACTGCTTAGACGGCAGAGCATTGTTCGGCAACAGGTTGACCATTTACTGGCGCACGAAGCACTTCCTGCCATAGAACGACCATCAGCAACAGATTTCCTGTCGCCATATGGCCGTGCTGAGTTACAGGCCAGGGCGACCGCGCTTGAGACAGGGGGCGCATGGGCAGCCGAACATCATGGGCTGTATGTTCTTGCGACACGAGGCACTAATGGCACCTCTGAAGTGGTCGGCGTCCTTAAATCTGGCGAGTCAAGCCCTGCCGCATTTCAGGTGCACTACAGCTTTGCCGGCAAAGGAGCAGGTGACATCCATCTGAGCGAACGCATGACCGGACAATTGGTCGATTACGCATGGGCCGTCGGCATGCAGGCAGTGCGTGTTTACAACCCGACACCGACCGGTGTTGCTGTCTTGAGACGCATTGCCGATAGAAGGAAAGCGGGGTTTGACATGCGCGATTGCGGAACAAATGGAAGTCGCATCGCGATAGCATCTATCAACATCTAATGTCTGGATGACCCATCTGCCGTGTCGTCGCAACATATTTAAAGGCGTGCTTCATGGGCCTCTTTGATCCCCCATGGACCAAAAAAAGAGGAAGCCCATTATCGCCGCGAACTGGAAGATGCATAAGGTGAATAAGGAGGCGATAGCCTATGTCAAGGCCTTCAGGCAGGCGCTGAAGAAAGACGCGCCGAAAAAAGCAGACATCCTTATCCTTCCGTCATTCACCTGCATCCAGGATGTCGCTGACCTGCTGAAAGGGACAGGCATCCATGTCGGCGCACAGGATGTTTTCTATGAAAAGCAGGGAGCATATACTGGCGAGATCTCCGGTGATATGCTGCATACGCTCGGCTGCGAGTACGTCCTTGTCGGGCATTCTGAACGCAGGAAATACTTCCACGAGACCGATGAGGCCGTCAATAAGAAGCTCCGCGCCGCGCTCGAGCACAAGCTGACGCCTATCTTATGTGTCGGAGAGACCATCCTGCAACGAGAAGGGGGGATGGGCCATGAGGTGATCACGCGACAGCTCCACCGCGGCCTTGAACATCTTTCTCCCGCTGCCGTAAAACAGGTCGTCATCGCCTACGAGCCAGTGTGGGCGATAAGCACAACCGCAAACAGCCGTCATGCTTCACCGGTTATGGCAGAGGAGATGCACGCGTTCATCAGGCGAACCCTCTCCTCACTCCATGGGGGAGAGGTTGCCGGACGCGTGCGGATCATCTACGGCGGCAGCGTTGACGCAAAGAACGCGAAGGATTATCTGCGAGAGCAGGATGTGGACGGCGTGCTGGTTGGCGGCGCGTCGCTGGACGCGAAGGGGTTCGCGAGGATTGCGGATTTCTAGGCGAAGGCTTAAATAAACTTCATTATTGTCCGCTTTATGGACATCCACCCAGTGCTCCGCTTGGAAGAACGGCTCGAAAGAGCTAGGCATTTCAGTGCAGTTCATGGAAGCTCTGAACCGTATTCTCTATGCCAATTCCTTGCTCATGTAACTGGTCTTGAGGAGGCTGCTGGAAAACGTGTTCTTGAAATTGGGGGCACGGATAGGCAAAACATGGCGGCATATTTTCTTGGCATGGGTGCCATGTATCAATGTGTTCGATTAGAGGAAAACCCGCTCGGTCATCCATGGGTTCTTCCTAATCGTGATTTTAGAGATTTGCCAACGACAGAACCGTATGATCTTGTCATTTCCTGTGGTGTCTTTGAAATAGCCGCCATCAATAGAAGCCAGGATGGCAACGATTTCCGATCTATATATGATAGTAACGAAAGAGATTTACGAAAACTTTTTGCATTAACAAAAGCCGGAGGTTTTAACATCATCGGGACCGTCAGCGACCCCTGCATGTTCTCTACTGTGGAAATGAACGCAGCTGGATTTGCTGTGTGTCATCGTGGAAGTCCGTTTTATAGCCTTCTTGTGCCGGATGGTTACATGGCTATAGATGAAAGTGAACTGGTCATCCTTCAGAGACACGCGCCGTAAATTATTAGTAATTTTTTGTGATAGAATTTAAACCTGCTTTCTCATCACGGCACTACCACATAGAACTTCAATAGCCTGCCGCTGGTGTATTGGCCTCCTGTAGTGAAGATACCGTCAGCGTCTCTATAATCTACATAGACATTGAACGCATAGGTCCCCGAGCCGACGCCGACCGGCTGTACCGCGATGCCGACGGACTTCTTCTCCCTGTTTTCCAGTGGGATGATACGTGGATTCGTCTTGCTCGGACTCACGAGCAGCTTCGCCGCATCGAATGGCTGTTCCTCACCTCCCTTGTCCACATAGGCGGACGGTTCCGCGTAGATCTCGAAATCCCGCCGCTCACCAAGCACATTCTCCACCACGATCGCCATGATGACATGGTTCCCGCCGCCGATGCTTTTGGTGCTCACGGGGATGCAGACCTTATCCGCCGTAGAACAGGCCAGGTTCTCGATCTGGGCGTCGAACTTCTCGAACGCCTGCTCGGTGATCGAACCGCCGGTCTTGAACAGGGTACTGGCGAAATAGAGGCCGAAGCCGAAGAGGACGATAGCCAGGATGAGCATGACGATGAAGTTGACCGACAGCTCGATGCCTTTTTTGCCGCGCATAGGGAAGGGAAAGAAAAAATGGCTATTTAATGATTTCGTATTCCCGTACGATGAGGATGAGGAACACGACCAGCACGATGGCGCCGGCGGCGAACATCAGGACAGCGTCCCGCACGACATTCATGCCATGCTGGATGAGGAGCCAGAGGCCATACGCCATGATGCCGAAGCCGAGCCAGAGGAACTTGTCCAGCACCAGCTTCATGATCTCGAATTCCTGCTGTTGGCTCAGGCGTTTCTTTTCCATGATCGTTCACCTCATTCTACCGTGACGAAGAACGATTTCTTCGCGTACACATTGCCCGGCGCATTCGGGTTGATGATGTTCAGCAGGCAGGAGAAGGTTGTGAGCTTCGCCTCCGGCTCTGACTTGATGATCATCTTCTGCACATCGATCTCACCGTTGGTGATGAGCCGCGTCTTCTCGAAGGCGGTCAGCGTGAGTTCAGACGCAGGCTCAGCTGCCGGATCAAGCGCGGCATCGCATAAGGGAGATATCTCGAATTCAATGCCATCTGGAGGATCGTCAAGGACGTTCTTGACGCCGAAATAGATATCCTGGCTCTCGCCACGCTTCACGCGGATGTCTTCCTTGTCAAAGGTGAGCTTGGAGCCGCTGCGACGGATATCTTCGATGATCTGGTCGCGGATACTTGCACTCACTTCTTCCAGCTGGCCGGTAGTCTTCTTGAACAGCCCTTTCATGAACGCCAGGCCGAGGCCGAGCATGGTTATCGCGAGGATAAGAACGACGATAGCGTTGATGGATAAGCTCAGAGAAGCCTTCTTGCCAAGGCGGATACGGATCCTGCCGAAGTCCTTCATTGATTCACCTCAATTTTGGTAATAGACGTCTGAAGTGTGGTCACTTTATAAAGTTTTTTATGAGAGCATTTAGAAGTGGTAACCGTCTATTGATTAGGGGTTATAAGTTTGGGGGTTCGGAGTACTCCCTACTCCTAACCCATGACCACAAACCATTTTCCTGACCGCAACCTTTAAAAACAAACCCTTTTTCCAGCTCTGTATGGTAAAAATCCGCAAAGGCGTATCCTACCGCAAGATAGAACGGGCATACACGCGGCGCTCCAAATTCAGCAAGAAGGCTTTCGTGAAATGCGGCATCGTGAGCAAGGTCGTGCGCTATGAGATGGGGGAGCTGAGCAAGACCTTCCCGATAACCATGACGCTTGTGGCGAGAGACGGCCTGCAGATCCGGCACAACTCGCTTGAAGCTGCCCGGCAGACCAGCAACCGACTGCTGGAGAAAATGCTTGGCAAGACTGGTTACCATATGCGTGTGTGCGTCTATCCTCATCATGTTCTTCGGGAGAATCCATTGGCCGCCGGTGCGGGAGCCGACCGTATGAGCACGGGCATGGCGCATGCGTTCGGCAAGCCGATCAGCTTGGCCGCGCAGGTCAAGAAGGGTCAGGCCATCATCCAGGTCGATACCGAACCGAAGCATATAGACCTGGTCAAGGACGCCTTGCGGCGGGCGAAGTGCAAGATCGCCTGCCAGTGCAGGATCGTGATGGTGAAGAATACACCAGTGAAATAAGCGCTTTTTCATATTTCTTCGCTTTCAGTAAGATAAAGAGATTAAAATCTTCATAGTGAAAATTCCTCTTCACTTCAGGCTGGAGGAATTTTCAGCCACTTCTTTCAGCAGATGGTGCAAACCTCTCCAGAAACTGCCTGATCTCCGCTACCTTCCGTGGATTAAGGGAAATATGATCATCAGCGCCTTTGCCCGTCCGTTTTGGCAGCATGATCATCCATTCGGCATTGACCAGCTCTTTCACCGCCTCCTCCACTGCTTTCCTTCCTTGATGCGTATTCCGGTAATGCTCGGGGATGCCTTTCTTGACAAAGTCAAGCGGTGTGTGTTTTCCACCCCAGATATTGCCGCGGACAAGCTTTTGGAGGATAAGTCGCTTCAATGAATCGATCTCTTCCATGACGTAAAGGCTGAATACTAGCTTTATAAGCTTTTCCTTTACTTATCATACATCGATGTATAATAACGAAAGATTTAAATAGTTAGGTAGGTAGTGGGTAGTAGGTAGGTACTATGGCAGAAGAATCCATCTTTTTGGACTATGTAGGAGACAGTCCCCGGATGCGGGTATTGCAGTATCTCATCGAGGGCAGAGACTTCGATTACACCCTCACGGATATGCTTCACGCTGGTGTGAGCTGGGGCACGCTCAACCAGCTGATCCCGAAGCTTGCGGAGCTCGGCATCGTTGTCAAGACCAGAAAGATAGGAAGAGCGACGCTCTACATGATCAATAAGAACAATGAAGGGGTAAAGCAGCTCATCGCGCTCTACGACAAATTGGTGCTCCAACAGCTGGATGATATGGAAGAAAAAGTACAAGTTCCTGCTTAAGAAGTCTAATCCCTTCCCTCCTTTTTTAGGATTATGGCCCTAAATTGCCTGCAATACCTATTTCCTCGAGACAGCGAGGACTGGGGCAGTAAAGGAGCGTCTCTTTATCTCCTACTTTCTTCGCAGGGAATGATGTTTTAACACCACGAAAAGCCACGTCTAATCGATCAGCATGAACTGTCTTAGCACCACGTGTTGAAACAAAAACTTCTATGGGTTGTACTGGTTCGGGCGGTAGGTATAACGCACTTTCACTTATTCCATAAAGGTCACAAATAGTTCTGTCTGCATCCGGTCTAGGCCTCATATGAAATAGAACACCACTCCTTGTGGTAAGATGTATTTTTAATGAATCGGCAGCGTGGTCAGTCATACGTTCTTCTCCTCTTTCTCGACTCCATGCAAAATGTGAAACACCAAAACCAGCATCAGCCATGTAGCCCATAATACTTTCATAGGTATCAAACGAGTCATAGTGTCTTGTGACGCCATAACGTACGAACGTCTTGAGAAAATCACGAGGACTAATTCGGAATTCTTCTTTTCTTGGCCCGACTTGTTCTCGCACTATTTGATTATAGCATTGGGCCGCATCAGATATTGCTTTGCATGCTTCCTGATCAGCGGGGTATTGAGCAAGCCGGCTAATGTAGGTTTCAGTATCGGATAATATACTATCTAAAGATAAACTGATTGGGTCATCTGCTGCTATTCCTGTACTCAAAATAGCTCGTGATTGTCTCATCCCTTTTATCGCATCAACATTAACTAAAGCAAACAGTAATGCTCCGAGACAATTGTAGACTTCATGTAACTGGGCTCGTTTTATCAGCTGGAATCGCTTATACTCTGTAGAATCAGGCTTTAGCTTTTTTGGTTGAGCCTCCAAAAATGGCCGTAATTCCTCTAGCGGGACCGGACATATGTACAAGGTTTCTGAAAACTCTCGTGGTTTCGGGTCTGCTGAAAACAGATCTGCCCCTACTCCAGCCTGGAAAAGCATGTTGGTTCGTCCTAATGCAAACATCGATTTAGGGTCCATAATGTGCTAGAAGGCACCACCATTTATAAAGTTTTCTATTTTTAACCACTAGTTAGGGGTAAATTTGTATACACAAATCTTTTTATACCCCTTCCCTGCTCATCCTGGCCATGAATAAGCTCCTCCTCCCCGGCCTGCGTGTCAAGCGCTGGATACTCCTCACGCTCATCGGCCTGTTCTTCCTCGCGGTCTTTTTCATGCTCACATTCGGCGATGAGCTGCTGCTCCTCTCTCGCATCGTCGAGATCCAGCTGGCGAAGATCTTCAATCTTGAGCCGGGCGCCATCACGGCGAAGCTGATCGTCGAGGTCGTCCTCTTCCTCGCCGGCATCGCGTTTATCATCATCGGCGTGAAGCGCACCGGCAGCTTTCTTGTGGACACGCTTCTTCCGGAAAAGCGCGGAAAGATCGCGCATCTGCTGTACAAATCATCGCAGCTCAGCAGGGCGCCGACCATCATCGCCCTCGGCGGCGGCACGGGCCTGTACAGCCTCCTTTCCGGCTTAAAGAGATACACGAATAATATCGCCGCCATCGTCGCCATGTCGGATATGGGAAGCAGGGCAACCACGAGTACAGGCAGGCTCCGCACGGATTTCGGGATGCTCCCGCCGGGCGATATCCGTCAATGCCTTGTCGCTTTGTCTGACTCTGGACCCCTGATGTCGGATGTCCTTCAATACCGGTTCAAGGAAGGGAGCGGATTGAAAGGCCATGCCTTCGGCAATATTCTCCTCACGGTCCTCACTAAGGTCACGGGCAGCTTCGAGAAGGCGGTTGCTGCGGCGCACCATATCCTCGCCATCCGCGGCAAGGTCATCCCGGTCACCTTGGATCAGGTCCATCTCTGCGCCCGTCTGGAGAATGGCAAGGTCATCAAGCGCGAGCATAATGTGGAAGAGAGCAAGCACAAGTATAACTCGGAGATCAGGGAGCTGTTCCTCGAGCCGCGCGCGCACGCGTCAAAAGACGCGATACAGGCCATCAAGGAGGCCGACCTGATCATCCTCGGCCCGGGAAGCCTCTACACGAGCATCATCCCGAACCTCCTCGCTGAAGGCATCCCGGAGGCCATCCGCGCGTCCAAGGCGAAGAAACTTTACATATGCAATGTCATGACCCAGCCCGGAGAGACGGATGGCTACACCGCCTCCGACCATGTGGAGAAGATTGTGCGCTACCTCGGCGAGAATGTGTTGGATGGTGTGCTGGTCAACACCGCCACAGCGCCGGAGCAGCTCTACGAACGCTACAAGAAAGAAGGTGCGAGGCGCGTCAAGTTCGACGAGCATGATCTCAAGCGGTTTAATACAAGCGTCATCACTGCTGACCTGATGACGACGAAGGACCTATTGCGGCATGACCCGGAGAAGCTGGCGAAGGCGGTCATGCAGCTCTGTGGCTGAATGCGCGCGCCTTACTGATTCTTGTACTGCATCATCACTGAATGCGCCCGTTCGCGCAGGACATCGAATGGTACTTTCTTCATCCGTTCAAGGCGAGGCTTGAGCATGTCCCCGAGGAGATCCAGGAGAGCAGGATCATAAACACTTTTTTCTGTATTAGCCGCCACCGCCGCCGCATAATCCTGCCGATGATGCATGGCAAGGTACCCGGCGATGCCGAGATAGGGCATTTTGGCCATGACCTCATCCATAGAGGTTCCCTGCAATTTGACCAATCGCTCATCAGTCATTGCTTGCGCTTTCTGTCGGTCATACGCCTGAGATTTCAATTGGACACCTAACTGGGCTGCCATGTGATGCAATGCCACCATACCAACTTCATAGAGTTTTGCCTCGGCTTCGATATCGATGCGCTGCTCTTTACGCCAATACGCCTGCTGATCAGCCGGCGCCAGGCCGGGAAATTCATAGGTCAGGAATTGCTCCGGTTCCGCGAAGCGGGGATCAAGATAGGCGAAGTCGGTGAATCGCTTCGCACGCCGGATGCTCATGCGGTCGCTGAATCGGATGTGCGAGATGTCATCATCCTCTCCCCGTTCCACGCGACCATATATATAGCCGTTGTCCTGATTGATTGCGATGAACTCCGCTGCCCGCAAGATGGCCTTGGCGATGGTATGATTCCTGTTTTCTTTCGTATCGACAAGCGTGAAGCTATACTGGTGGTGATCGATCTCTTCGAGAGGGGCCTGTCTGACCGTGACGAACGATCGCCGACCAGGTACACCCGACACGTCGACGATCTCCTCGATATCCGGCCTGTCTACACGCGGTGTCTTGAGCTGCTCGATGAAATCGAGCACATCTTTGGCGAACAAGCCCTGGCTCTGGTTCGCCTCGCGGAGCGCGTCGATATTGGCCCTGTCCGCGGCAGTCTTCTCGAAAACAAAAGAAGGATGGATATAGTTTTCCCCTATCCTCGCCTTGTAGCGGACATCGAGCGTGACGCCCAGCACCTCTGCAACCATCTCCTCAAGCGTGGCGGCGTAGGAATAGACATCGCATTGCTTCTCATAGTCCAGACGTCTTGCTGACGCGCCTTCAGGCGTCACATTTTTTCCGAAGATATACGCACCATATAATGAGACGAGCAATTGCGGCTCTACTGTCTCCGCGGTGAACGATACATTATCCCGGATCCTGGCCTGCTCGTAGGTTATGGCAGTTCCGAAATCGATAAGCTTTATCTTAGGGATTCCTGTCCTATCCTGCTTCCAGAGCACATTATCCGCTTTGAGATCAAGGTAGATGACGTCTTTTTCGTGCAGTTTCTTTATGGCGTCACGGAGCTTGCCTGCCACGAAATAGAAGGCATCAGTGATAGCCATAGCATCTCCAGCTTCGAACTTGCGCTTGGCTGAAGCGAAGAGATGGCCGCTGTTCATCTCCGCATACGGCATCACCAGGTAAGGGATTTCACCTATTTCTTCAAGACCATAGCTTTCCATGATCTCTGGGTCATCTCTGAAGACGTGAAGGAGCATCCTGGCCTCGTTACGGAGACCATCAGCGAGCATGGCATCAAGCGTGTCATTTCCGGTGCGCTTCGCGAACTTGAGGACGACGATCTCTTTGCGGTCGAGATCATACGCGAACTTGAGGATGCCGCCGCCGCCTTCCATCTCTTTGAGGAGTATCCTGTTGCCATAGGAAACGACTTGTTCGCTGATCGGGTAGAATTTTCCTTCCGGACGGAGGACACCGCGATCAGTCAGGGATAATGTGCTTTTGCCTATTTCTTTATCTTTATGGGCGATCTGCTCGAGAATCACCGGTGAATGCGGATCGCGTTCTGAATCGCCAGCGAGGCAGACGTAATGTCCATCGACAACAGTAAGCAGTTTCGTATACATGAACTTCACTTTACTCCCGTCAGGAGCAGTGTACATGGCCTCTGCCGGTATCTTCGCTAGGACAGGGAGTCCGCTGCCATTATACAGCAGTTCGACGCGCGTTTCCAGAGCAGCAGTCTCGATAGCAGCGGCGAAAGGGAGCTCTTCTGCTACAACATCTTTATCCTGAAGCGCAAGCAATTGCTTGACAATGATCGCTTCGACGGCACGCTCTTCCTCCCGGACATCTGGCTGTGGAGTGCTGTTGGCAAGAGCACCCACTCTATCTAAATCGATAGAGTGGAGGACCGCTTCTTGACCGGTTGCAGGGGTTCCCCAAAAGATAGTATGCGCCATACTGCTCAAGAAAAGGCTTTACTATTTAAACATTTCTAATTTTTACCCCCAAATAGTGGTATCTTTATACTGTTTTTTGTTCATAGAGAAAATAATACCTTGCCCGAGTCATTCAGTAAATATCGCCTTCTTCAACAGCAACTGGCGAAGTTCTTCAATATCAGACACCATTCCCGGCTTGACAAAGCTTTTAAGCCGTTCCTCGCCCAGCTGGTCAATCTTCGAGAGATAGATGACCACTTCCTTGCCGAGCTTCGTTATGGTCTGATACAGCCTCTTCTGGTCCTCCAAGGGGGCAGATGACTCGGTGAGATCATAGACATAGATGACAAGGTCGGCGCAGTGCTTCAGGGCTAGAAACGCCTGCTGCTCGATCTCGTTCATCCCTTCGAAACGGTCCAAGGTGCCGGGGGTGTCAATGATCTGGATCTTCCGGTGCGCCTCCTGCAGGTAGCCGATGTTCAGCTGTTTCGTGGTGAAGGCGTAGGGCTTGATCTCCGGTTTTGCCGTGGTAAGCTTGCTCAGCAGGGTAGACTTGCCGACATTGGGGAAGCCGAAGATGCATACCGTCGTTATACCTGTCTTGATGGTCGGGTAATTCTTCATCATCCGACGGGCAACCTCCAGGTATGCCAGATCCCTCTTGACCTGCTTGATGACGCTCGAGATGCGTCCATAGAACTCCTTCCGATAGCGGCTGATGGCCTGCATATCTCCACAGCGACGGATGAGCAGGGTGTATCTTCCGGTGAGGTCCTTCACTTCCCGCATTGCCCACACCATCGCGCCAAGCGACTGCTTGATCTGGCCATAGTCAAGCGTTATCGCGATAAGCTCCCGATAGAAGGCATGCAGCTCGTCCAGCTGCGGAAACATGGTCACGATGCCCTGGAGGTTGCCATACAGGTTCTGCTCGATAAGCTGCAGGCGGCGGACATCTGCCGCGCGCGTCCGCACCAGCCTATCGCCATGCAGCGATGGCTTGAGCTTGGTCACTTCTTTGGTGACGTGCCGGAAGACGATGTCGAGCAGCTCGTTGGCCGAGTGGACCTTGGTCAGGTATTGGAAGTTCATGATGCATCGATAAAGCGAGGGCTTTATAAAAGTTCCTCATCCCTTTTCCTGTACTATCTGCTTGTTTTTTCATCCTCCTTACCTATGAGGAGGATGAAAAAACAACACTGGGCAGAAAGACTTAAATATTACTTAGTATATACAAAGTAATACTATGGAAGTCTTCACCATAAAGATCGACGAAGGCGTGCTGCAGGAGATAGATAGCAAGCTCGCGAAGCACCGGTATAGCACCCGGACAGAATTCGTGCGCGATGCCATCCGGGAGAAGCTTGCAGAACTGGAAAAGGAGGAACTCCTCCGGAAGGTTGCGGCAGTGCGCGGCGCATCGAGGCATAGGACAACCGATGAACAGGTGCATCAGGCACGGGAAAAACTAGCAAAGGAATGGGAAAAACGGTTCAAATAAGCTCTTCCGGCTTCTTCGTGACAACGATATCGGCTAACACCTTGAAATGATGATCTCGAGACACTAATACAGCCCACTGATCACGCGCGATGAGCGCGTGAAGCGCGTCAAAAAGAGGGATGTCACGCCTTTGCGCTAACTCTTTTGCTCTCCGGAATTGCCTCTCTGATGCTTCTACGTCGAGAATGATGCGGGAAAAAGGCACGAAGAGTGAGGTAATGTCTGCATCAGTGTATCCCATCGTCTTTAGTTCATCACCAACAATATCTGCATAGATAATACGATAATCTGACCTAATAATCTTTGCGATCAGATTTTGCACTATTTTTCCTTTAAGAAGATTTGGCTCATCCCGATCTTCAAAGAGATCCAACCAGATTGATGTGTCGAAGTAATATCGTCCTGATTTTGAAACGTCCATATATCACGCGGTCTGAACGCGCTTAATATGCCTTTCTGTTTTTATCCGAAGAATTTTCGAATTATTCATCAAGATTAGCTTGACCTGATTTTGGTAAGTAAACGACAAAAATAAAGAAAAGAAAAATTTGCAGCATCCCTCACATATCCATACCGCCCATCCCACCCATACCAGGTGGCATGCCACCGGCTCCACCGCCAGAACCTCCTTTGGAGCTGCCGGCGATGACGTCGTCGATGCGCAGGATCATCACGGCAACCTCTGAAGCGGAGGAGACGGCTTGCGTCTTGATCTTCAATGGCTCGAGGACCCCTCGTGCCCAGGCATCCATCACTTTGCCGGTGAAGACATCGATACCAGCCCACTTTTGCTTCTTGTCATGCGCCGCCTTCAGCTCGGCAAGCACATCGATCGGGTCAAGGCCTGCGTTTTCAGCGAGCGTGCGGGGGATGACTTCCATGGCGTTCGCGAAGGCATTGACGGCAAGCTGTTCTCTGCCGGAAAGCGATTCAGCATACTGGCGCAGCCGGCGCGCTAGTTCGATCTCTGGCGCCCCTGCTCCAGCGACGATCTTGCCGGAACGGATGGCCGCGGACACGTCGCCGATGGCGTCTTCCATGGCACGCTTCACTTCATCAACGACATGCTCCGTCCCCCCACGAATGAAGATGGTGACTGCCTTCGGGTTCTTACAGTCGCGCACATACGTCATCTCCTCGTTTCCAACCTTCACTTCTTCGATCACGCCGGCCTTTCCCAAGTCAGCAGGGGAAAGGTCATCGAGATTGGTGACGATGCTCGCGCCTGTCGCGCGCGCAAGAGCTTCCATATCTGATTTCTTGATGCGCCTCGCTGCATAGATCCCCTTCTTGGCGAGGAAGTGCTGCGCGATGTCATCGATGCCCTTCTGGCAGAACATGGCGGTCGCGCCGGATTTGACGATCCGCTCGACCATGTTCCGGAGCATCTGCTCCTCCTGGTCGATGAAGGCCTGCATCTGCTTCGGGTCAGTGATCTGGATCTTCGCGTCAATCTCGGTATCTTTTATTTCGATGGCCGAGTCCACGAGCGCGATTTTGGCATCCTTGATGATGCGCGGCATCTGCGGATGGACTTTCTCCTTGTCCATGACCACGCCTTGCACGAGCTCGGAATCCTCGACGCTGCCGCCGACCTTCTTCTCGAGCTTGATGTGCTCCTTGTCAATCATGAACTTGCCGTTTTCCTTGTCAAGCACTTGGGTGACGGCCTTCACGGCGAGGTCAGCGAGATGTTCCTTGGCCGCTTCGGCACCCTTGCCAGTCATGGCGGTCATGGCGATCTTCTTGAGCGTCACATGATCCGTCTCTTTCACGGATTCAGCCATCTCGTCAAGGATCTCCTGCGCCTTTTCCGCAGCAAGGCGGTAGCCGCGCGCGATGACGGTCGGGTGAACCTCCTTTTCGAGAAGGTTCTCCGCCTCCTTGAGAAGCTCACCGGCAAGAACAACGGCAGTGGTCGTGCCATCGCCGACCTCATTCTCCTGGGTCTTGGCGATCTCGACCAGCATCTTCGCCGCCGGATGCTCGATCTGCATCTCTTCAAGGATCGTGACGCCATCATTGGTGACCGTGATGTCGCCAAGGCTGTCGACAATCATCTTGTCCATACCTTTGGGACCGAGTGTGGTGCGTACAGTCTCTGCGACCAGCTTCGCGGCCATGATGTTGTTGCGCTGGGCATTCCTGCCTGTGGTGCGCTGCGTGCCTTCCGGCAGGATGAAGATCGGTTGTATTTGTGTAGACATTGTTTTCGAACCCCCTGATAGCTTATTTTAATGATTGCTGAGAAAACTGAATAAGCAGTTATATATAAAGTTAACGATTTTGTGCGTATGGAAGACCATGCTTGTTTACCACCGCATCCCTCCGGTCAAATCGTTGTAACGCCTCTTGTTCGAAGGCAGGCTTGTATGCACCGTGCCCATTGTTCGACCGTGATGGCACGAACTCGTAACGGAGCACCGTGGCCGTATAAATCCCACTCGATTCGAGAGCGATGGCAACGGCAGAACTGCTAGAGGATTCTTCTCTTATTTCCCCAAGCATTGCAGCAAGTCCCTTCCTATATACACCATCCTTCCGTCGGTATTGAAGGGTAAGAACCTCAATCGTCCGATCAATTCGGATTTGAGCTATGCCAAAGAGCTCTTTAGAATCATCATCAAGAAAGGCATGCAGATCATCTGTTGAGGACACAATCGGTCCATCAGCAGAAGTATGAAAATGGAGGGAATAGAAAGGTGAAGCTCCTCTGGGTAATTGCTTAAGATATACGCTATATAGAAATCTGTCTACCCCCTCATCTCCATCGTCATCGCAGATGAAATCTACATCATCGAAACCAAACATTAAAGCAGTGCACATGCCTTCAAAGACACGACTCGTCCTGAACCCCCGCCGTGTCTGGTAGACCTCGAACCCTGCTTCATGGCCAGTTTCATACGTGATAAAACCTGCATGATGAAGTTGCCGAACAAACGGGGGTGAGGTGAACAGGTCGTTCAACCCAAGGGTGGTGGGGGTATCGTTTGGCATGGTCGTCGAGAAATAAGGTGCTTTATTTAAGTGTAAGGGTACTTCTTAAATCTATAATCAGACTCCCTCAGGAACTTCACCAGCTCATCCGCTTCCTGATACGCCAAGAACTCCTCCTGCGTCATGGCAGGCATGTTCTTCGGTTTTTTCTTCCTGAAGATCACGAGCTTGTCCGCATCGAGCAATCGTGAGATGGGAGAGATGTTTGGATTTGGTTTATCCCCGATATCGGTAAGAATGACATCCCTGCCTTTCTTCGCGATGACATCGAATGGCGTCTTGCTGGTCTGGAGCGCCCTGAAACCGAGCTTGCGGTACTTCAGCGCGATGGTGCCCTTTCCGGATTCTTCTCCCTCCTTACCTTGCTCGGGACGGGAGAAGATGTCCACGCGCCTGAATATCCCACTGCCGAAGATGCCGCGCATCTTGGCAGCTTTTGGGATCGTTATCTCCGCGTTCTCCGCCTCATACCGTTGGATCATCTGCTTGGACACGCCCGCACGACGGGAAAGTTCGGAGAGAGAAAGGCCTTGCCGTTCACGCGATTCGCGGAGCTTCCTGCTGTCGATACTTGCTACCAGACCTGCCTTGGTGCTCTGGATGAATGGATACTGGTTCTCTACTGTATTCCTGAATGTGGCAAGGTTAAGGGTGTAGATGCCGAGGCGCGCATACACGACGTTATCCTCGAGTCTCTTGCCCGCCTTCTCCGCCACGATAAGCGGTGAGGCCTGGAGGTAATCCGCGACCTTGCGCATCTCGGTCGCGTACGCCTCGCTGATGGCATTCGCGTCAGAAAGCACCTTGATGAGCAGGATCTGCTCGCCCTTGCGCGCGAGGATGTCGAAGCAGCCGGAGGACAAGGATTTCACCATATAGCCTTTCTTCAGCAGGAACATGCCGAGCTCATCGAAGAGTGCGCTGGATGCCATAGCCTGCTGGAAGGCTGGAGTTTATTTAAGCCTTGCGGCGATGTGATCCCATTGAAAAGCGCAAGAAAAAGGTCGCCGCTGCTCGTTTTGTGCTTTGCTTTCTTTTTTCTCCCCCTCGGAAGGTGAGGGGGAGAAAAAAGAAAGCAGGAACTGGATGGAGAAAGCAATGGGGAGTAGCTGACCGATATACACCCACAATCTTTATATTATCCTCCTCTTTAATCGGTTTGAAAACTATATGAGCGAACTACTTTATCTTGTCCACTGCAATATGAGACCCACCAGTCTCGCGACGTGGGTTGATATAATCAGTCAACCAGGCAAAGGTCTTAAACCGGAGCTTGAGGCAACATGGCGTGCCTATCGAACAGAAATACAACGCCACATACCCACGTTTGATGATCCTCACCTTATTCTTTTTGCTGATGGCGGCGTATCTGAAACAACAGACGGTTTATATGGTGTGGGAAGAGAAAGAGACCCCCAGTACATCATTGATAATGTAGTTGCAGGAGTATCGCTTGATGCATTTATTGATGGCGTTCTACAGCGCGAAAGACCTATCACCGCTATTGTTGAGTTCTCCATGGTTGAATTATATCCATCAGGCATAGCTCAGCTTGCGCGCCGATACAAGGTACAAACTGTTGATGTGCCCCGTGTAAGGGCTGCCGATATAGACTGCCACACCCTTTAATCATAGATCATAATCATAGATTAGATAAGTTTATATTCTTTCTCGCTCTCGCAATAGTATGATCATCACCATCTCCGGCCTTCCCGGATCAGGCAAGAGCACGGTCGCGAAGCTGCTGGCGAAGAAGCTCAGCTATACACATCACTCCACCGGCGACTTTATGGGCGAACTTGCCCTCAAGCGCGGGATGAGCGTGCTCGAGCTTGGTAAGCTGGCGGAAAAAGATACGTCAATCGACAAAGAGCTTGACAAACGGCAGATCAAGCTCGGCAAAGAAGAAAAAGATTTTATCATGGACTCCCGTCTCGGCTTCCACTTCATCCCAGATGCCGTAAAGATCTTTTTGGACGTCGCTCCCGATGTCGGCGCCAAGCGCGTCTTCAATGACCTTCGCGCGGATGAGAAGGAAAACACCAGCCTCGCCGCGACAAAAGAGAACATCAAGAAGCGCATCGAGTCAGAACGCAAGCGGTACAAGAAATACTATGGTGTCGATTGCTATGATAAAAAGTATTACGACATCATCATCGACACGACCAGACGCACACCGGAGCAGGTGATCCAGAAGATTGTGGAAGAGCTGGAGACGGCGTGCGGGCTGTGATGGCGTATCTCTGACTCTGACAGCCTATCTCTTATAAAAATATCTCAACCACACCTTCTTCAACACCGTCAGCGTCGACACAATGAATAGTTTAGGCAAATGTTTAAAAGCTGCAGGAGATTCTGGAGATGCATGCAACCGGCGGACAGACCAGCGCATCCAGACCTCGCCCTTGATGCGATAGTGGTCAATCTTATCGGAGACGACGAGCCAGAAAGCTTTGTAGTCAGCAATAGGGGATCAGGAGATCAACCTGTCATCCATACAGTGGAAGTTGACGGCCGTCAGGTTGACGCACTGTCTCACTCCCGACAGCGACAATACGCTTATCACACAAAGCTTCCTACAATCGAGCATATCTATCCTCTTTTCAGGGAACTGTTTGGCCTTATGCGCGATACGCATTATGCGCGAGCGCCGCAAGATACCACAAGCTTATGGATGAGCCATACCGTAGAAGATACTGCCTCCTCACGTTTCACATTGCATGGAGCAACGGGAATACGCTATAGTACCATCCATCCGACGTTCGATACGACTTTTTGCGAATACTACCATAATTTGCCACGAATAGGTAAAATGGAAGTAGGGAGTACGGCATTGGGTTGGTTCAAGGCTGTATACTGGCCTCCAGAATCACTTTCCACTATCGCAAGAAGCCGAGATTCGCTCTATCGCAAAACAGTACGGACAGTGCAGAGTCTAGGTTACAATGGCCTTCGCGTGGAACTGACCTTCGCGCCATGCAAGGCCGAGTACGCAGGCGACGATTGGGCGAAGATAGTCGCGACCGCAGATCGTGTCAGGCGCTTACCTCTGACTCTCTCTTAAGAGTCTTCTAAACCGTTTAAATCCAGTTAAATAACTGGTTGCAGACGATGACCATCGAAACGTTAATAAACTCCCGCACCTGAGCCGACAGCATGATCATCACCATCGCGGGCAAGCCTGGCTCGGGAAAGACGACGGTAGCCAAGATGCTCGCCGTCAGGCTCGGCTATCGCTATTATTCCGCCGGCCAGCGCATGAAAGAGCTTGCCGCCAAGCGAAACATCTCGCTGAACCGGCTTCTGGAGCAGGCAGCCAGCGACCCGAGCATCGACAAGGAGGTGGACGACTGGCAGGTCCAGCTCGGCAAGAAAGAGAAGAAGTTTGTGCTTGATTCCCGCCTTGGCTTCCACTTCATCTCCAGCTCGTTCAAGGTCTTCCTCGACGTGGACCTCGATGTCTCCGCCGAGCGCCTCTACAAGGGCAGTCATCTCGGCGAGCGCACGCTGAAAGAGACAAAGGAATTCATCCAGAGGCGCATCGACGCCGAGATCCTGCGCTTCAGCAAACAGTATCAGGTAAATCCTTTTGACTTCTCCCATTTCAATCTCGTGCTCATCACCTCCGCGCTTCCGCCAGAACGGATCGTACAGGAGATCCTCGAGCGGACAAAGGGGAAGTAGCGATACCTGGTAGTATCACTTATCATTCATCCGAAGGCCAAACTTTAAAAGTTCCTACCGATAATCTGAAGGCATGGATGAAGAAAGCATGGCTCTGGATGCCCGCGTCGTCCGGCTTGTGGAAGGGCACGATGGCGAGGTCGACAGTCTCGTCGTCGATAACCGGCGTGCAGGACCGCAGGATGTCGCCTTCGCCACTGATCGTTCTGGCACGCGTATTATCCTGCCTCGCAATAGCGTGCGTACCCTTCGAAAGCGAGTTCCCTCTCTTGAGGCGGTCTCTGCCTATATCACACGGGTTGGCGGGACCGTGCGGGATGCGCATTACCAGCTCTTCCCTGGTGATTTTTCATTACTGGCATCGTATAACCTGAGCGGTTGGTATCGAGCAGAACCGAAACAAGATGGAAGCAGAGACCAAAGAGACCATATACAAGAATACAGAGTTAGGTGCTCACCGAATTTTATACCCCTCCTTCCTGAAACCCCACCGATAGGATCGTTCGCTATATGGAGTGAAAATTTAGGTCTGTTGGTGGTAAATTACCGTGCAGCACAAAGCCTGAAGTCGCTGACCGAGATTGCCACAGAAGACCCGACAACATTTGCATTGCCGCAATTCCTCTATGAACAGATCAGGTTTCGTCGTCCGATCGTTCATGCGACCTACAGGCCAAACCCAGAGAAAGTACCTCGACCCATTGTCGAGCATATTCTTGCGGCACTCCGATAATGGAGGTGGCTCTGTCCTGAATGTAGCAGGCGCCGTCTTGCTCACGTCGGCTTGGTGCGCACTGTCTATACCTGAATGGCCCTGCTCGTTTGCCGTTTATGGCCAGATTTCTTTTTCTCCCCCTCGCAAGTGAGGGGGAGAAAAAGAAACCGGTGCAGTGGGATGAAGGAACGTCAGGACAGGCATCGCGTGGCTCCGTCGGACGAGTTTGCACCGGCCGAGTCGCAAAGCGGCGAGATTCAGGACAGAGCCGGCAGCACCAATAACTTTAAATAACACCGACGATTTCTCGACGACAGCCTTCTCCCTAGTTTTTGTGAGCTATCGAGGGGTCTCAAGGGAAAACCATGACAACCATCAAGAACCACGATTTTGTCGAGCTCGAGTACACGGGCAGGCTCAAAGATGGCAATCTCGTCTTTGACACGACCGACGAGGCTATCGCCAAGAAAGAAGGCATCCATGGCCACAAGGAAAGCTATGGTCCGATCACGATATGCGTCGGTCAGCATCACGTCCTCCAGGGGATCGACGAGCAGCTCGACGGCAAAGAGATAGGTGAAGAGTACACGCTCCATCTCTCGCCCGAGAAATCTTTCGGCAAAAAGGATGCCAGCCTCATCCAGATGATCCCGATGGGCAAGTTCACCAAAGAAGGCATCCGGCCCATGCCCGGCCTCCAGGTGAATGTTGACAGCAATCTCGGCATGGTCAAGCACGCAGGCGGCGGCAGGGTGCTGGTGGACTTCAATCATCCGCTCGCCGGACAGGACGTCACATATATCATCAAGGTCAACAAGATCGTCACCGATGACACCGTCAAGCTCAAAGCCCTGCTCCAGTTCCAGTTCAAGGTCAAAGAGTGGGACATCGCTATAACTGATGGCACAGCGACGATAGCCACCAAGAAGCTCAAGCTTCCCGCAGAGCTTGCCGAACCGCTCACCAAGTACGTCCATGAGTGCATACCCTCAGTTCACCAGATCGTCATCACTACGTCTCCGTAATGCCGAAGTAGCAATAACTTTAAATAGGAGTACTGTGTGATGAAAATAAAGTTAAGATACCGTTTTACAATCATGTTTTAGGGGAAACTAGGGATTTATTGGGGTGATGGACACATGGATTTTATCCGTAACGCTACCGCGAATGTCGCCGGGACTTCTAGCGGAAACATCAATATCAATTATTCCTCTCGGCCAGGACACGTCGACGGCAAACCGGTCGTCGAGGACGTACGCCGGATCAATCCGGTGGATGCCGAGCTTGAGCAGCTGCTCTCGAAGCAACGCGCCAAGATCAAGGTCGTCGGCTGCGGTGGCGGCGGCAACAACACGATCAACCGTATCACGGAAGTGGGGGTCAAGGGCGCGGAGACCATCGCCGTGAACACCGACGCGCAGGACCTTCTCTACACGACCGCTGACCGCAAGATCCTCATCGGCCGAGAGATAACGAAAGGTATGGGCGCAGGCTCCATCCCGAAGATCGGCGAGGAAGCTGCACGAGAGTCAGAGTCCGAGATCAAGGACGCCCTGAAGGATGCCGATATGGTCTTCATCACCTGCGGCCTTGGCGGGGGAACGGGCACCGGCTCCGCTCCTGTCGTGGCGGAGATTGCCAAGAAGCAAGGCGCCCTGACCGTGGGTGTCGTGACGATCCCCTTCTCGATGGAGGGTCAGCGACGCTACGAGAACGCGGTCATCGGCCTCGAGAAGCTGGAAAACACGGTGGACACGCTCATCGTCATCCCGAATGACAAGCTCCTTGAGCTCGCGCCTGACCTGCCATTGCATACGGCGTTCAAGGTAGCGGACGAGATCCTGACCAACGCGGTCAAGGGCATCGCGGAGCTGGTCACCAAGGCGGGCCTTGTCAACCTCGACTTCGCGGACATCCGCACGGTCATGGGCAATGGTGGCGTGGCCCTTATCGGTGTAGGCGAGAGCGACACCGAGAACCGCGCCATCGAGGCGGTGGAGAAGGCCATCTCCAACCCCTTGCTTGACGTGGACATCACCGGCGCCAATGGCGCGCTGATCAATGTTGTGGGTGGGCCAGATATGACTCTAGACGAGGCGAAGAAGATCGTGGAGACGGTCTCTGAACGCCTTGACGATGACGCCAAGATCATCTGGGGCGCGCAGATCAGCGAGGATATGGCCAACACCATACGCACCCTGCTCATCATCACTGGCGTCAAGTCCTCCCAGATCTTCGGACCAGAGCGCCGGGTGGCCTCGAGAAAGAAGAAGGAGATCGAGAACGAGCTCGGCATCGAGTTCGTCAATTGAGGATGAGACAGGAAATAGAGGATAAGAAAGGGATACAGCCTTCAGGACGCGAAGAGGGCCAGTATCGACTCCTCAATGGCAAGGAAGATTATTAAATGACTATGAATCGCCGATGAGCATGGACGAGTACACCACCCCCGATAGAGGACAGCCGACACGGCTCGACCGGCTCCGGCACTTCTTCGACGAATGCGTCCGGGTCATCAAAGTGACCAAGAAGCCTACGGCGATGGAGTTCAAGACTATCGTCAAGGTGAGCGCGCTGGGTATCGCCCTGATAGGCCTGCTCGGCTTCCTGACCCAGATGATCAAGGAAATCTTTTTATAAGGCTCCATAAACCAGCCAGACAACAGTCATTACTGATCAAAAATGGCAGACGAAAACAATACCCAAGCCACTGATGCGGGACAAGACGCAGCTGAAGTGCTGCCATTGAAGAAGCTGAAGCTTCCCAATCTCAAGCCGTCCGAACGGCCGCAAGAGGAAGAGTTGCCGACGCCTGCGGTCACGGCGCCGGTTGCGGCTGTGAAGGAGGAGGGCATGCCTATCTTCGCCCTCCGCACGACCGCCAACAAAGAAGATCAGGTCATGGACTTCATCTCCAGCAATGCCGCCAAGAAAGGCCTCGGGGTATACTCCGTCATCAGGCCGCATGGCATGCGCGGCTACATATTCGTCGAGGCCGTGTCGAAGCTTGAAGCGGAGCAGGCTGCCGCCGGCATCCCGTACGCACGCGGCATCCTCGCGCAGCCGGTGCAGTTCAAGGATATGGAGCACCTGCTTGAGCAGGTCAAGGTCGAGGCGAACATCCTGAAGGATGACATCGCGGAGATCATCTCCGGCCCGTTCAAGCGCGAGAAGTGCAAAGTCACCCGTGTGGATCGCGCCAAGGAAGAGGTTGTCGTGGAGCTTCTTGAAGCCGCTGTCCCCATCCCGATCACGCTGAAGTTCGACGCCATCAAGGTCATCCGCCGCGAAGGCGAGAAGGGAAGCGACGAATCAAAAGAAGAGGAAGAAGACGAATGATCGATCTCAAGAAGGTCGCATTGACCATCGGCATCGCCGCCTTGTTTGCGCTCTTCATCTACTTCATCATCGATGCTATCTATCCTGAACCGACGTATGAGGGTTTCTGCAAGAATAACGCTTACCCCCGTCCGGCAGCGCCGTTCTATGAAGAAGGCAAAGGATACACCGGCCAGAACTGCACGCCCGTCAAGGGCGTGTCCAACCTCTCGCGGGAATGCAACGAGAAAGGCGGCTATGTCGATTACAACTATGATGACGCTGGCTGCGCGACGAGCGCCCAGTGCAACATGTGCCAGAAGGAATTTGATACCGCACACAAGAAGTACGTGATGAATGTGTTCTACATCACCGCGCCGATCGGGATTATCGCTATCCTCGCCGGTATGTACTTACCACTAGCTGTCGAGGCGATCGCTGCCGGCTTCATGCTTGGTGGCATTATCACCCTCTTCCAAAGCACCGTGCGCATCTTCGGCGACTTGGGACGATGGAGTCGTGTTGTGCTCCTGTTTATCGAACTCTGCATCATCGTCTGGATCGGCCTGAAGAAGGTGAGCGATCTGAAGGGGGAGAAGAAAGGGAATAAAAGAAAGAAATAATTCTTATCGCCGTCGCCTGCATTCATCCCGTAATACATAAGGAACTTGTAGAACTTGGCCTGGTTGAATCGTGTCGGCAAGCTTCATATCGTTTGCATCCGCAATCCACTGGGATAAATTAACATGACGGCGCACCCCGCCATACCAAGTATAATTGACAGTTTCAACATGGTAATACCGCCTTGCAATACGGGCGAAACTATCTCCTGGTCTCACTACATGCGTGGCGGTGTAGGTACAGCTTTCAATTCTTGAACGTGCTATAATCTCATCGAAAGCACTATCCATAATGAGGCTAAACCCGTCTGCCGGTCTCGGAGAGACCACATTCAAGGCGACAAGCGCACAAAGTGTGGTCGCAGCTCGTTTCACTTGGGTTCCGATGCTCATACACAAGGAGAGCCTTGCGGATTATAAAAAGATTTGTCAGCCGTGCTTTGGTCTCGTCCTCCTTACCCATGAGGAGGACGAGACCAAAGCACGAGGAATCTATAGGTATACGGATAGAAAGATTTAAATATTCAAACGTAATATACGTAAAATATTAGGTGAAATCAATGGTAAGCGTGACGTTATCGGTACCCGATGAGCTGAAAGAGGAAATGGACTCGTTCGCCGATGTGAATTGGTCAGCAGTAGCTCGAGAAGCCATCAAGAATAAGATATTGCTTCTGAAAAAATTCAAAGAATTCACCAAAAATAGTAAACTTACTGAAGAGGATGCGCTTGAGTTGGGCAGAAAGGTCAATAAAGCGATGGCAGCACGATACAATAATCTTGCATGATCCCATGGACCTGATCATAGATGCAAATATCCTCTTCGCCATATTGATTAAAGACAGCGTCAACGCGGAGTTGATTGTAGACGAGAACATTCATCTGTTTGCTCCCGAATACCTCTTCCAAGAGTTCTATAAACATAAAGAGGAGATTCTCGAGAAGATGTACGGGACAGAAAGAGAGTTTAATGACATTTATGATATCTTAAAATCGATAATCACCATAATCCCGGCAGAAGAATTTGAGGGATTTCTGAAAGAAGCTGAACATATCCTTGTCGATCATCCGAAGGATGCTCCCTATTTCGCATTGGCCATCAAATTGAAGTGCCCCATCTGGTCAAATGAAAAACGTCTAAAAAACCAAAAGGTGATTACTGTCTATTCAACACGAGATATTCTAAGTTTTATACGGCCAGAATGACAATTCACGAAACCTTTTTAAACCCCCTCAAAATCCTTGAGCGATATGGCCAAAGAATCCGTCGAAACCCTTGTTGAAGGCGGCAAAGCGACAGCAGCTCCTCCTCTTGGCCCAGCCTTGGGACCATTAGGTGTCAATATCGGCCAGGTGGTCATGGAGATCAACAAGAAGACTGCGGAATTCAGGGGCATGCGCGTGCCCGTCAAGATCACGGTGGAGAAGGGCACCAAGGAATTCACGATCACCGTCGGCACGCCGCCGACCGCCGAACTGGTCAAGAAAGAGGCCCATATCGAGAAAGGCTCGGCCAATCCGCTCCTCGACAAGGTGGCTGACCTCCGAATCGAGCAGATCATCAAGATCGCCAAGATGAAGCAGGACAGCCTGCTCGGCAAGGACCTCACCGCCAAGATCAAGGAGATCATCGGCACCTGCGATTCTATGGGTGTCCTCGTCGAGGGCAAGCAGGCGAGAGAGACCATCAAAGAGATCACCGACGGCAAGTTCGCCGACAAGATCAAGGCCGAGAAGACCGAACTCACCGCAGAAGAGCTCAAGGTGCTCGAAGAGGAGAGGAAGCGCCTCGAGATTGAGCTGCAGGAGCGCCGCAAGGAGCTCGAGTCACGCGCCAAGGCCATCATCGAGTCCATGAAGGAGAAACCGACATCTGCCATCAAGCTCAAGCTGCGTGAAGCCAAGATCCCCGAACTGCTCATCAAGGAGCTCATCGCCGAAGAGAAGAAGACCGCCGAAGCGGCTCCTGCGGCGGCTGCGCCTGCTGCTGGCGGCAAGGCTCCAGCTGCGGCACCGGCGGCGAAGGGCGGAAAGAAGTAGGATTCACTTTCTAAGCTCTTGCTGTTTGTTTACGCCCCCTCCTTTTTTATTGCCATCGATTTCTCTTGTCTCCCCCTCGCCAGTGAGGGGGAGACAAGAGAAATCAAACAGGAGTTGACAGCGACGAGCGGTCTCACAACATAATCAAGGGGCGACCATCTTCACGACCGGCACGAACAGATTCCCCACAAACCACGTCACGATCAGCGCCATCAGGAAGCTCGGCACGAACGGGATGCCGAGCTTTATCAATACGGTCCGGAGCTTTCCTTTCTCCCGAAGCTTCACCAGCTCGGCGATCTGCGCCTTGCACACGCCGAGATCCTTTGGCCCGCAGATGCGCTTGCCCGCGACGATGACATCATCCACGATCCAATCACCTTCAGTCAACGCCTCTGGCTTGACCAGCCGCCGCATACATGACTTCTCCACCGCCTTGGTGAAAAGATACGCGTAGAAGAGGACGAGCAGGAAAAGCAGCAAGGCGAACACGGCGAAGCGGATGGAAAGATCATCGAGCACAAAGCCGGCGACAAGGCCGAGGATGACGAGGATGAGCAACGCCATCCGGACGATACGGAACTCCTTGGCCCGCCGCAGGAGCCGCCACGCTGTCATGAACGCCTTCCGGTGGATCACGGCGAGCACACCGCTGTACACCATGCCGTACGCCGCGCCGATGAGGAAAGTGTTCACCAGCACGCCAAGGGCGAAGCTGTCAAGGCGGAACTGGAGACCGAGCAAAGCCCCCAATCCCATGAGGCACTTGCTGTCTCCGCCACCCCACTGGCCAGAATAGAACATGACATACGCGAAGCCGTAGAATACCGTCAGTCCCACAAGGCCGTCGATGATATACGACCATCGTGAAGCGGAGAGGGAGTATATCATCCTGACGCCGAGGCCGGCGGCGATCATGCCATAGTTCAGCCAGTCCGGCACTTCGCGCGTGCGGATGTCGGTATACGACGCTGCAAGAAGCGCGGCAAGGGCGATGAGGAAAAAGACCGGCTCGATCATGCATAATGGAGAAGCGGGGAAGTATAAAAATGGCGCTGTTCAGTTCGTCTCTGGATCATTCCGAGCATTGCCATAGCAGCCGACGTCATGGTACTTGAACGCCAATCCCGCTGCCTGATACGGCAGCTCGCCTTCATCCTGGACGCAGTTCGCCTGGATAAGGTAGCGCTGGCAACAGGACAATGGCGTGAGGAAGCCGGTGCCCGCTGCCTCGAAGCGGTTGCGTCGGCAGAGCGCGCCATCCGCGTTCCATTCCACCCTGCTGAGGAACGAGCCAGAGCATGGCTCGCTACTGATGTTAAACCTTGATTCCTTCAGGCCCTGGCTTGCTGTCGGCCTGCCTCCCTCGCGGGCGAAGGTGTGCGTCTCTTCCAGTGGCGTTCCGGATGCCGAACGGCACGTCCCATCGACGCAGCCATAGGTGCATTCCACACGGCGCAGCTCGAGGCAGGGATCATCATCGAAATTCGCGCATGCCTTCAGCTCGTCCGTGCCCGCGGAGCAATGCTGGCCTTCAGGCGTACACTCGTCGAAGCAGCTCGCCTCGCATCCCTCATCGACCTTATCATCACAGTCATTGTCGATGCCATCGCAGCGCTCCGCGACACGAGGATTGATCATCGGATCAGAATCATCGCAGTCGCTCGCTGGCCCGCTGCAGATGCCGTCGCCATCATAGTCCGCCTCATGCGGCGGGCATTTGTCCGAGGCGAAGAACGGCGGGGGAGGTGCGGGCGTCGGCTCCGGAGCGAAGACTCCTGCCTCTTCAGTATCCACCATATCCATATCGGAGACATCCGCGATCCGGGCGCAGCCAAACAAGATAGCGAGGACAGCGAACAGGCTGATGAACATCACGAGATGCGGTGACCTTGGAGTATGGTGCATGATGACCTCTTTTTCCTGGATGCCCTTCTCCCATCAAGGCATATCAACTTTTTGTTTCACTATGGAATAGCAGCTCAACGATTCAATGGGCGACGTTGAGGCAGAGCTGGCTTCGCTGGTTGCACAAGAGTCCGTTGACGCAATCCCGTCTCGCGAGACAGTGCTTGCCATACCCACACGGCTTGCAGTTCGGACCGCCACAGTCGGTGTCGGTCTCCTCAAGATCGCGGAAGCTATTGAAGCATTCAGGGATGGATACCGGCTCCGCCTCTGGCTGTTGCGGGAAGGGCACTGGCGTCGGTTGTTCGACGATCGGTTGGCCGGACGGCGGATTCTGCAGGCACACTCCATCGACGCAGCCATTCGGGCAGATCTTGCTGTAATAATGATATTCCCTGCCATCGCAATAGTATTCAGTGAGGTGGTCAGCGTCCGCACAGGTATCCGTGTACGTCGTCAGTTTAGCGCCATACGTCACCCGGAGCGTCCCTTGGAGTGAAGGATTGTTCCCGCCATCGCCGCTGTCGTCACATGTCCGCTCTGGTGGCGGGGAAACTTCCACTGATGGAAGGACTTCTTGCACTGGAGAAGGCGTTTGAGCTTGTTCTGGCATTGAAGAAGGTCTTTGAATTATGGTACACGCAAAAAGAAGCATGGATAGAAGAGATACAGCGATTAAAACTACGTAAACACCATTTTTTTCTGACATTTATACACCCCTTAATTCTCCTCTTCAAGTAGTGGAACTTGTATTTATAGTTATGTATCTCCCTTCTTATAGTTATGTTCTATCTTCTGTTATATTAGTTTGTGGTAAGGGGTTTGGAGTTCGGGGTAAAAACACGGCGTCGATCATCGGAGCCTGTTTTTACCCCGAACTCCTTACTCAAAACCCCAAACCAGTATCTTTATATACCTCCTCCTTTTTCGTCGAGCATACCAGTGATTGATGACGATGCGAAAGCATCCGAATGAGGTAGGCACTTCTCGTGTTGTACCTTACCAGCATCAACGAGCATCAAGGAGGATTTCACCATGGCGGACAAGACAGATAAGGTTTATGAGGCTATCGAACTCGCCAAGACCAGCGGCAAGCTCCGACGGGGCGCCAATGAGGTCACTAAGGCTCTTGAACGAGGCCAAGCGAAGCTTGTGGCGATCGCCAAGGACGTGAGCCCGAAGGAGATCGTCATGCACATCCCGCTCCTCGCGAAAGAGAAGGGCGTACCATGCTTCGAGGTCCCCTCCAAAGAGGAGCTCGGCACCGCAGCAGGCGTCACCATCGGCACCGCCGCTGTCGTCATCGTCCAAGAGGGCGAGGCGAAGAACCTCATCAAGGAACTAGCGAAGGAATAGGTGACCTGAATGCCTGCCAAACGGATGGAACGACGGTCAAAAGAAGAGACCCAACAGCAGCCGACAGCCGGCGAGATCAAAGGTGGTGTGACGTTCAGCGAAGCGGTTCCGGCGCGGGTCGAGGAGATCATCGACCGCACGGGCTCCCGAGGCGAGGCCACACAGGTGCGCTGCAAGATCCTGGCAGGACGGGATAAGGAGAAGATCCTCCGCCGCAATGTCAAGGGTCCGGTGCGGATAGGCGACATGCTCATGCTCCGTGAGACGGAGATCGAGGCCAGGCCATTGAACAAGAAAGGAAGGGGGATGTCCTGATGCAATGCACGTTCTGCGGTCGTATGATAGCTCTCGGCACAGGGATGATGTACGTCAAGACAGACGGCAGGATATTCTATTTCTGCTCGAGCAAATGCGAGAAGAATATGCTCAAGCTTAACCATAACCCAAGAAAGACCCGATGGACGACGGAACACCATCGTCTGAAGGCTGTCGAGAAGGCAGGCGAAAGCGCAAAGCGGGAAAAGCCGGCTAAGAAAGAAGCGCGGAAAGAGGAGTAAGATGATTGAACGCACGCTCGTATTGCTCAAGCCAGACGCCGTGCAACGCGGCCTGGTCGGTGAGATCGTCCAGCGCTTCGAGAAGGCTGGCATGAAGATCATCGGCATCAAGATGGTCCAGGTGGACAAGAAGTTCGCCCGCGAGCATTATGCCGAACATACGCAGAAGTCATTCTATCCTGGCCTGGAGACGCTCATCACCATGGGACCGACGGTCGCCATAGTCCTTGAAGGCGTCGAGGCCGTGCATATCGTGCGCAAGATGGTCGGCGCCACGGAGCCGAAGGGCGCGGCGCCAGGCACCATCCGCGGCGACTACGCGCATGTCAGCTATGGCTACGCGGACAAGAAGGGCATCGGCATCAAGAATCTCGTCCACGCTTCGGACACACCGGAGAACGCCAAGAAAGAGATCAAGCTCTGGTTCACGGACAAGGAACTGCACACCTACAAGACCGTGCACGATGTCCATATACTCGATTGAGGTCATGGGGACTGATTCGCTATGGGAGAAAAAATGGTCGATCGGGTCGTGCGGCTCTCCACGCGGCATGACCACATCCGAAACATCGCCATCTGCGCGCATATCGATCACGGCAAGACCACGTTCTCCGACAACCTCCTCTCTGGCGCCGGCATGATCTCCGAGGAGCTGGCCGGCAAGCAGCTTGTCCTCGATTTCGCAGAAGACGAGCAGGCCCGCGGCATCACCATCGACGCGGCGAACGTCTCGATGGTCCACAATGTCGACGGGCAGGAATACCTCATCAATCTCATCGACACTCCCGGTCACGTGGACTTCGGCGGGGACGTGACGAGGGCCATGCGTGCCGTCGACGGCTGCATCGTGCTCGTCTGCGCGGTCGAGGGAATCATGCCGCAGACCGAGACCGTCCTGCGCCAGGCGCTGAAGGAGCGCGTCAAGCCCATCCTCTTCATCAACAAGGTGGACCGCCTCATCAAGGAGCTCCAGCTCACGCCGCAGGCCATGCAGGAACGCTTCGTCACGGTCATCAACAACGTCAACCGCCTCATCCGCGAGATCGCGCCGGAGGAGTTCAAGGAGAAGTTCCAGGTCAATGTCCAGACCGGCTCGGTCTGCTTCGGCAGCGCGTTCCATAACTGGGCCATGTCCCTGAAGTACATGACAAAGAAAGGCATCTCATTCAAGCAGGTCATCGACGCCTATCACGGCGAAAGTGAAGAGTACAAGAAGCTGCGCAAGCTGGCGCCGCTGCACGAGGTCATCCTCGACGCAGTCATCGAGCACCTTCCTGACCCGCGGCAGGCGGCGAAGTACCGCATCCCGAAGCTCTGGCATGGCGACCTTGAATCTGAGGAAGGCAAGGCCCTCCTGAACTGCGATCCGGCCGGACCGTTGTTCTTCGTCATCACCAAGGTCGTCGTGGACCCGCAGGCTGGCGAGATCTCCGCCGGACGGCTGTTCTCCGGCACCATGCGCAAGGGACTCGATGTCTTCCTCTGCCGCGCGCGACGCGCCGCGAGGGTGCAGCAGGTCTTCATCTACAATGGCCCAAAACGGGAGATCGTCGACAACAGCCCCGCAGGCAACATCATCGGCGTCGCCGGCGTCAAGGGCATGCCCGGCGACACCGTCACGCTCAAGGACACCGAGCCGTTCGAGGAGATAACCCATCTCTTCGACCCGGTCGTCACGAAATCCATCGAGGCCAAGAAACCAAGCGCCCTCCCCCGGCTCGTCGAGGTCCTCCGCATGGTGCAGAAAGAGGATCCCAGCATCAGGATCCAGATCAACGAGGAGACCGGCGAGCATCTCATGAGCGGCATGGGCGAGCTGCATCTCGAGGTCATCGAGAACCGCATCCGCACGAACAAGAACGTGGATGTGGTGACCTCACCGCCAATCGTCGTGTACCGGGAGATGATCACCAAGAAGACGGCGACGGATTTTGAGGGAAAATCGCCGAACAAGCACAACAAGCTCTATTTCATCGTCGAGCCGCTGCCGCAACAGGTGCGCGACGCCATCAAGGCAGGCGAGCTGCCGGAAGGCAGGATGAAGAAGCGCGACCTCAAGGTGCGCGACAAGTTCGTAGAGCTCGGCTACGAGACCAAGGTTGCGGACAAGGTGATGGAGATCTTCAACGGCAATGTCTTCCTCGACAAGACGAAAGGTATCGTCCACATCGGCGAGATCATGGAGCTCGTGCTGGACATGTTCGAGGACGTCATGAAATCAGGCCCCCTGGCAAGGGAGCCATGCCTCAATGTCCAGGTCAACCTCACGGACTGCAAGCTCCACGAGGATGCCATCCATCGCGGTCCTGCGCAGCTCTATCCGGCAGTGCGCGAAGGCATCAGGGGAGCGATGCATCTGTCTAATCCGTTGCTGTTCGAACCGGTGCAGACACTGCAATTCGAGGCGCCGGTGGAGTTTATGGGGGAGATCTCCAAGCTCATCGGGAATAAGCGTGGCCAGCTCCTCGACATGACTCAAGAGGGCAGCCAAGTGGTCGTCAAGGCCAAGATGCCGGTGGCGGAGATGTTTGGCATGAGTTCTGACCTCCGCTCGGCCACTGAAGGCCGTGGCATGTTTTTCGTGGTCGACCAAGGTTATGAGAAGCTGCCGGAAGAGCAGCAGCCCAAGATCATCGCCCAGATCCGCAGCAGGAAGGGATTGACCGAAAATCAGTAAACTTTTTAAAGTCCTGTAAAATCAGATGGTTACGCAAGAGGCAGCCGAAAATGGCCCCTTTTAGGCAGATAAGCACGTATAATGCTTCCCAGACGCTAAAAAACCGGAGGGATTGATTATGGCAAAAGAAAAGACGCATGTGAACCTTGTTTTCATCGGACACGTCGATCACGGCAAGTCCACGACTGTCGGACGGCTCCTTTACGATACCGGTGCTGTCGACGAATCCGCCATGAGAAAGCTCAAAGAGAAGGCGCAAGAGCTCGGCAAGGCTGGCTTCGAGTTCGCCTATGTCATGGACAACCTCAAGGAGGAGCGGGAGCGCGGTGTCACTATCGACCTCTCCCACAAGAAGTTCACCACGCCGAAGTTCGAATTTACTATCATCGATGCCCCTGGCCACCGGGATTTCATCAAGAACATGATCACCGGCGCCTCGCAGGCTGATGCGGCTGTCCTGGTCGTCTCTGGAAACCCAGGAGACGGCGTCCAGGCCCAGACCAAGGAGCACGTCTTCCTCTCAAGGACCCTCGGCGTCAACCAGCTTATCGTCACGGTCAACAAGATGGACATGGCCAAGTACGACCAGAAGCGCTTTGAAGCGGTCAAGACCGAGGTCGGCAACCTCCTGAAGACGGTAGGATACAAGCCGGACACGATCCAATTCATCCCGACAGCCTCGTTCCTTGGCGAAAACATCGCGAAGAAGTCCACCAATATGGGCTGGTACACAGGACCTACGCTGCTCGAGTCGATGGACAAGCTCAATGCGCCCGAGAAGCCGACCAACCTGCCGCTCCGCCTGCCTATCCAGGACGTCTACAATATCACCGGTATCGGTGTCGTCCCTGTCGGCAAAGTGGAAACGGGCGTCATGAAAGTCGGCGACAAAGTCATCTTCATGCCCGGCCGTGAAGGCAAGGGCGTCACGGGAGAAATCAAGACGATCGAGATGCATCACGAGCAGATCAAGGAAGCAGAACCTGGTGACAATGTCGGCTTCAATGTCCGTGGCCTTGAAAAGAAGGATATCGCGCGTGGCGACGTGCTGGGTCCGGTAAGCAACCCGCCCAGTGTCGCGACCGAGTTCACCGCGCAGATCATCGTGCTGAACCATCCGACCGTCGTCACGGTCGGCTACACGCCGGTGTTCCATATCCACACCGCGCAGGTCGCCTGCCAGATCACCGCGATCCTGAAGAAGCTGAATCCGGCGACGGGCGAAGTCCTCCAGGAGAACCCTGACTTCGTCAAGAACGGCGACGCGGCCATCGTCACGATCAAGCCTATCCAGCCTTTGGTCATCGAGAAACAGAAGGACATCCCGCAGCTGGCACGGTTCGCGATCCGCGATTCCGGACAGACCGTCGCCGCAGGCATGTGCATCGATCTCGTGAAGAAGGCGTAAGGCATCGTCAATATTTTTTCCCTTTATTTTCCTGTTTTAGGGGCATGGTGAACAAAGATTCACCATGCAGCAGGCATCCGCAAAGTCATAGACGCGTATAGAGGTGAGGAACACTCGAATGCAAAAAGCACGGATCAAGCTGGCGAGTACGGATATCGCGAAGATCAATGAGATCTGCGCGTACATTAAAGATATTTCTGATAAGACCGGCGTCGACATGCGGGGGCCTATCCCTCTTCCTACCAAGAAATTGAAGCTGACTACCCGTAAATGCCCTTGCGGCAACGGCAAGGCGACGTGGGAGCGGTATGAGATGCGCATCCACAAGCGCTTGATTGATCTCGGTCTTGATGAGCGCGCCTTGCGGTTGGTGATGCGCGTGCCGATCCCTGAGGGATTGCATATCGAGATTGAGATGGTTGAGGCGTGAGTTCTCGATAAGTTTTTATAATTGAATGGAGCTTGCTCCATAATGTTTCGTGTCTTCCGTTCAGATTGGTACGACAAGAAGTTCGGTAAACTTGATTATGCGGAACAAAGAATCGTTTCTGGATTTGAGCAGCAATTGAAGCAAGAGCCATATTCTGGAAAACCTCTCGGTTACTCCTTCTTTCGAGAGAAAAAATTTGATGGAAAGCGAGTTTTGTTTCTTGTTTACGAAGGGCATAAGGCAGTATTTATGGTAACAATAACAGATAAGAAGGCACAACAACAAGAGATAGACCTTATTAGAGCGAATCTTGATGTGTACAAAGATACGATGACAGATATGGTAAAAAGGCTTTAGACCTCTTTTACTTTCCCATCGAGGATGTCCTTTATGCCCCTAGCTATATCTTTTAGAAGGTCTTGATCGACCTTTTCCACATGCTTTAAACGTTCATACTCTCCTTTTGGAATAGCTATTGTTTCTGGCATAGTAGGTAGTAGGTGGGTGTGTTTATATAGCTTTCGGAAAAATTGTCGTGGAGAATGAGACGATGGATGGGCTAAGTGTACAATACTCCAATCACAATCCCATCTATTTGTTCTTTATTGATGCCCCCATCAGCCGCATTATTCGCATCCCCCTTGACGACAATCTCGTCGGGATAGACCGAGCTGATGCGATGCACCAGCTTCTCGCCGAGATCGTTGTGGTAGCTGACAATCATACCCGCCTTCAGGGGCTGGCTGCGGTACTTCTCCACGATCAGCGTGTTGCCCTCAAAAAACGTCGGGATCATGCTGCTTCCCTTGCCGTCGCTGATGAGGCTGTCCGCCTGCACGACCAGCGCGCCAAGGCTCAGCGCGTGATGCACCGTGCTGTGCGGAGCCTGGATGTATTTGAAGGGCAGCTCGGTGACGCACTCGACCTTCCCCGCGCGGTCATTCAGCTGCGTCACCATGGCCTCGACACGCTCGAGCTGCGGGATGCTGAGGTTGGCGCAATCGATGGCGTACGGCAACGGCCTGACCTCTGCAATCGGGCGCTGGAGGTAATACCTATCCACGCCGAGACCAGCGACGAAGAGCAAGACAGCGATGCCGACTGCGATGATAAGGTCGTAGCGGAGGAGCTCAAGAACACGCTTGGCGAGCTGCTGCGGAGGGGATGATGCTTGCTGCTTGGGATTTGGCATGGCTGGAGAAGCGACGGGGTGGTTATTAAAGTTTGTGGGATATTATTGAGCGCGACATATGATCAACCTCTTGGCAAACTTTCCTGTGGTTTCCGGTCTTGAACAGGCAAACCCCTGTCTTCAACAAACCAACCTTCGTATAGTTGACAGAGGATATCAATCTTATCTCTTAAAAATTCCCTTGATTCTTCTCCTCTGTATGTATGGCCAATCCCTTCCGTATAGCACCGCCTTCTGAATGAAGCGGATAAGACAGCTCGGTTAAGACCAAAGCTCATGACATGAAAAAAATCATGTCTGCTATCCTCTCGTAATAATGTCCAGAATGGCCCTTCTGCTGGAGTCTGATCTCCGTGAGCAATCAATTCATCGTATGGCATGTCTACAATAGAGACTTCCCTCATCCCCCCATATCGTTTGATAGTGTCCACTAAGAGTCCCGCTTCCGGATATACGTCCAACAACCTCCGTTCTAATTCCGAATCGTCGTTTTCGTCGCTCATTGTTTTTGAGTCAGTCTTTGGATCTGCCTTATTTTAAAAAAGAGCGCCGACGCCCGGATTTGAACCGGGACATCCTTTCGGAAACACGCTTTCCAGGCGTGCGCAATACCAGGTTATGCGACGTCGGCATAAGGGCAAAACTACCAGTACGGAAGCGAGAAAGGCCTATTTATAAAGGTTATTACGATTTGGTTGGGTTGTGTTCTCCTCATGGGTAAGGAGAACACGACCCGACCAAATCGCTGGGAGAAGGACTCAATGGAATGGCTGGTACTTGATAGTGATTCCCAACTCCCCGCAATATTGCAGCACATCATCGAGGCGAAGCTCGATCGATGAAGGCGTGCCGATTGTCTGCGCGCGCTGCATGGAGTCTGAACCAGCCCGCAGCAGGGCAAGGGCGACTGTCCTCGTCATGCCCATCACCGCAAATCCAAAGCCGCCTATCGAGGCTTGAAGCATGGTATACTCCTGAAGATCCTGTTGGATGCCCATAGAAAAGATACCATCCGGCGCGACTACATAATCACCCACCATTGTCGCTCCTGGTTTTGTCGCCGCATACCGCCGGACGGCATCTTCCAGTTTGGCGTGGATCACCAGATCATTCGGGGAGGGAAGGAGCTGGAGTTCAGGGGAATAGCGAACCGTCATGCCATGTCGGGCATGGAGGTTGACGTCGATGAGCGGCGCGTAAAGCGAAATTTCCTCGAAGGCAGCCTGCGTGTGGAGGTGATAGAAACTGATCTGCGGACTTGGAAATCGGGAATGTTGCAGCTCCTCGAGAACCATCTCGATGCCGCGTGATGGGTCAGAGCGGATCGGTCCTTCACGTTCTCCGACCTCAAACCAGACAGAATGCCTGCCCGTCTGCACATGGACAAAGGACTCTTCGACAGATGAATTCCGTGCCAGCTCATGCAGCTGGCGCAGTCCTTCATCCGGCGAGAGCGCCGCATAGAAATGCCGATGCTGGTCTGTGTTGACGAAAAGATGCGACGTTCGAACGAAATGGCTGAGACCAAGCGCTGCCTGCTGGGCTGGCCGGGACCGCGGTTGTCTTGCTTCAGGGAGCTGCCTGGAGGCGCAATCTGCAACACAGATAGCGGCAAAGACTGCCGCTTGGAGAAGCTGACGGGGAGTAGGTGTCAACACGAGGCGTGGATACCAAATGCCCTATAAAAAGTTTTACTCGTCTACCGGCATCGCTCGTCTATATCTATCTCGCTTTGTCCACGGATAGTGACGGAAGGGATGGCACTGGAAAAGAGGCGACCATCAATCTCCAACGGTTCAGAATGGAAACTGATGCTGCCGTCTGCATGCTCTTCAATAGTGTACGGACCGATATAGTGCCGGACATCGCCTTCGATAAGCAATTTCGAAAATCGTGGTCTCCTGCCCTCAAACGTCGGCTCAACGCAGCAGAAGCTTGCCGATGATGGGTAATATGCGGCAGCGCCGTATCGCGCGCAATGACTATCCTCAGCGGTGCAATCGACCAATTCGCTGAGAGACAGGGTAGGGTAGTTCATCATCTCGCAATCACGTTCTCCAAACGGCAAAAGCATAGGACTGCCTTGTGATATAGACACTTTTGCGGATTCTGAGGCATACGCTCGCGCTATGCTCTCTCCGAAGTGTTCGGTAAGATAGGTGATGAATGCCCGCTTCAGTCGCAGGATAGCTTCAGCTTCTCTGGCATAGAAATGCTGCTCTTGACGTTCTCCAGTATAAAGAGGGTCGTACGTCTCAAGCGCGAACATCTCCTTGAAATCAGGTAAGCGTTCCCTGACTGAATCTTCAAGACGACCGTCAGCGACGAGCTCTTGGACATCCCTGCGGACACGGGAGAAACTCCCGCTCTTTTCCGTCAAGGCAAGGAAAAGATAAGGATAGGCTTCCTCATGGATCTCTTCCACCCTTTCATCAAAAGTGCCATCGTCGATGGCATAAATGTGAGAAAGCGCCCACCATTCCTGGCTATAAGGATTGGCATAATGGCTCCTGAAGAAACGGCGGAGATCGGCAGGATTATCCCTATAATTTTTAGCAAGCACCACAAAGGTTGTCAGGAACTGCTCGACAGAGTTCAACGTCGCCATGACTTCTCTTCCGCCATCGCCACCGCCGGGCTGCAGATGGCCGAGCTCATGATCCAAGCCGACCTTATCCTTCAAGGAAAGCTTTGATGGAACATAGATGCCGCGCCCTTCTCCTGACGTGATGGCGTACATCCAGACATCACAACCACAGATAGTTTCTTGCTCATCAAAGCAGTACTCAGGTATCTGCGTGACCAACGCATGGTCCGGCATGCCTCCTGTCGAAAGGGCATGAGACGCATTCACAAGATCGAGCAATGCTGGACTGATAATGGCTGACGGATCCTCAGCTTCAAGAAGCTCAAGGGGTGCCACAACATCACTAACGTCATTGTTGAGAAGCATGGTTGTCCCATTTTCTGCCATGCATTCGTCTATGACAGGGGGAGGAGGTGGCGGAAGAGGTGCGGGTGATTGATAGCAGCCTCCAGGCAGGGAAGTGAGCGCTAGGACTGTCGCAGCGCGCATCGTCGAGCCAAGCTTGTTGAAGAGTGACATGAAGCACATTGAGGTAATAGGATTTATAAAGATATGGCTCATCCTGGCTCTGTCCTGAATGACGCCGGCGCCGTCTTTTTCGCGCCTGAGCGCTCCGCAGGATATGTGCAGTAACCCGAGCCGACGTTTCGGCCTTCCCCCTCCATGAGGAAGGCCGAAACGTCGGCGAGGCGGCGTACCTGCTAGGCGTTCGACGGCGCTGGCCGAGCGCCGAAGGCGCGAGATTCAGGACAGAGCCGCCCATCCAGCCAAGAGGGCAAATTTTAAAAAGCGCAGCGATCCCCCCTCAAAATCCACACGGCTGTGGTCTAGTGGTATGATCTGAGCTTCCCAAGCTTGTGATCCGGGTTCGATTCCCGGCAGCCGTATTTGTTTCAGAACAGGCTTATTTGAATCTCTCGCGTCCTGCCTCATTCAGCACGCAGATGTGCTCCAGATCGCGGAATCGCCCGTTATAATCAAGGCCGTAGCCGACAAGAAACGCGTCCGGTACATTGAAACCGGCATATGCAGGATTGAAACCATTGCCACCTGGAATGCGCTTCGTCAGCAAGGTGAGCACCTTCAAAGACTGTGGACTGTATTGTCGGATCTCTTCCTCAAGTGCGCACATCGTCGTGCCGGTGTCGATAATATCCTCTACCACCAGAACGTGCTTGTCAGCCAGATCGCCGGGTGTCCCGACGCGTTTGACCACACCGCTTGATGCTGTTCCCGCATAGCTTGAGGCCTGCAAGAAATCATACGCAAGCGGAACACTGCCTCCTGGTCCTGCAGCAGTATTGAGTGCTGCCAATTGCGTGAGAAGCGTCTCAAAAACCCTGCTCGCGCCTTTCAGCACACAGACAAGCTGAAGTTCACGGCCTTGATAATCGGCGTGCACTTCTCGCGCGAGCTGGGCCACGCGATCGCCGATGAGACCAGAAGGGATGAGCACATTCGCCACATACGGCCAGTAATGACCGGGCACAGGGAATTGTGTCAGAGAATAGCCTGCGAAATCATCAGGTATGACGATCGGTTGCGACGCCATCCAAAGAAGAAGATGCTACAGTATAAATGTATTACCATTAAATTTATAAAACCCCTGTCTTTCCCGTCCAGAAGGCCGTTATAGACCATCTGCCCCTGTAGTGTAGTCCGGCCAATCACGTTGCCCTCTCACGGCAACGACCCGGGTTCAAATCCCGGCGGGGGCGTATCTTTCTTCAGGCCTAACTTTCATCGCGATATTGCTCGGAATACTCGGTATAAACACCATACTCCCTGTGCCTGTCTGCGTAGGACTCGCTATGCTCACTATGTTCTCTATGGTCTGGCCAAGCCTCACTATGGTCGGAGATGATGCACAAGCCCCCGCGCGTCTGTCTTTTCTCTATGACTCTCCGGAGCACGGGATTATCGATCCGTCCAAGGGAGACCTGACGATCCAGGATAACTGCTGCATCTTGAGCGTGCTCAACAGAAGATGCAGCAGCGCTATCGAGCGCCTCGACAACCCGCTGCCGGATATGCGTGAATAGCTCGCGATAACTATTACAGTAAGGATCGCGCTCCATGATGTTGCCAGTCACGGCAAACGCGTTATGCATACAGCCGCCGTTGCACACCGGCGTGTACTCGCATTGCTCGCACCCAGGCAGCGTCTCTGCCTGCCGCTGCAGCAATTGCTGCTGGACAACTGAAGAGAGCGCGGCTTCGAGGCCTCCTTCCTCGACATGCCCTAAGCGGAAGGAGTCGCCATTGAATCTGCTGCATGGATAGATTGCGCCCATTGAATCGATAGCGACGTAGGAAGTCCGGCAAGAACCGCCATAGGTGCAACTCCTTGTCCTGCCTAAGGCCATGCTGCCGATAGCTTCCTCAAGCGGCTCGACGCTGATCAGCGGCGGTTCACTATCACTAACCCACCTATCAAAAAGCTGGACCATCGCCCTGCCGTAATCAGAAGGATCCATGACCAGATCGTCACGGCATCCTCGGCCGGATTCGATCAGCGGATTGACCTGAAGATTGATGCCTGTTCGTTTAAAGAAAGCGTAAATATCAGCGATATACGGCAGGGTGGCTCTCGAGAGGACAGCAATCGCGCCCGTTCCCCCGATTTTATGCTCTCTCGCTATCGCCATGCCGCGCATGACATCATCGAAGGATGGTCGACTGCCTTTTGCAGGGCGATACCGGTCATGGAGCTGCTGGTCCCCATCCAGGCTGAAGCCAAGCGTAAAGCCATACTGCTGGAAGAACCCCGCCATCTCTTCCGTGAGCAGAGTCCCGTTCGTCTGCATACTGTTGCTTATCTTTACGTCTCCCTTCAACCGATCCTGGATGACTATGGCGCGGCGATAGAATTCCAGGCCAGCAAGCAGCGGTTCGCCGCCGTGCCAGAGAAAATGCAGCGGCCGAGAACTGCCGACGTGCGCGACTGCCTGTTCGGTCAAGTGCTCGAGCGTATCGGATGACATCACTTTCGTCGGAGGCGGATCGCCTTCATAGCAATACGTGCAGGCGAGATTGCAGGAGACGGTCGGCTTGATGATGACGGTGAATCTTCCCGGAGAACGCTCGCGCATGGCCGAACGATGGCCGGATGCCATCTCTGACGATTCGACGACGGGAAGCCGTACGGCGAGACTTGTCATGGAAGTCCTCCGGCATCGAGACGCGGCCCGGTGCCCAACCTAAAGAATAAGCGTGCGCTGCATTTAAAGTTTATCCTGAATAAGTTGAACAGTAACCATGTGGTAATCAGCACGAGCGCAATGATCCAGCTTCCGCAACCTCCCCATCAAATGAGGAGATTGCGGAAGCGAAGTGATGGAACACTCATCCAACCAGCTCCCCGCTAAATTTATATACGGCATACATATAGCTGCCTTAGGAATCCTATAGATAGCTGAATTGGATTTCTGTGTTGACGGTGACCATGACAGATAGAGATGGGGGCAACGGAACGTCGTCTTCTCAGTCGTACTCCTATCGCCCACAATATGATGATAAAGAACCCGACTGGCGCCGTCTCCCCGGCTTCCGCGATGTCAGCGAGGCAGACTGGCGGAGCGGGAAATGGCAGGGCCAGCATTCAGCCAATGATGTCGCTAAACTGAAAGAGATATTCGGCGATTTTCTCGACGACGCGCTCGCGGAGGATATCGCGAAGGACCAGCAGCTCGCAGCGCAGATGGGGCTGCTCATCCCGCCGCAGATGCTCAACACGATGAACGAGCGCAACCTCCGTGAAGACCCAGTACGACGCTACATGGCACCGGCGTTCTCTGAGCGATGCGCTGAAGAGCATCCGATGGCAGGCAGAGATAGCCTCCACGAGATAGATATGCGGAGGGCAGAAGGCCTGACGCACCGCTACCCGACAAAAGTGCTCGCCGAACTGACTGATACCTGTCCTCAGTATTGTGGGCATTGCACACGCATGGATCAGGTCGGGCCAAACACGCCGCAAGTCGAAAAAAATAAATTTGAGCTACGGCAACCAGACCGCTGGGCAGCCATGCTGGAGTATCTCCGACAGACACCGACTGTCCGCGATGTCGTCGTGTCCGGGGGAGACATCGCGAACGTGCCGATCCAGCGTCTCGAGGAATTTATTGTAGGTTTTAAGGGAGATGGTAAAGACCCAGATCGCGAAGGTCTTCTTGACATCGATCATATCCGAGACATCCGCCTCGCGACCAAGGCGCTCATCGGCGTACCGCAACGCATCCTCGACGATGAGTTTAGCGGCGGCCTGGAACGTATCGCGAAGAAGGCAAGAGAGAAACGAGTGAACATCGCCATACATACCCACGCTAATGCCGCGCAGCAGATCACCCCTTTAGTCGGCGAGGCGGTCGATCGGCTGCTGGACATGGGCTATCGCGATGTCCGGAATCAGGGCGTGCTCATGCGCGGTGTGAACGCGACACCGACAGCTATTCTCGATCTCTGCTATGCACTTCTTGATAATGCAAGGATCATACCATACTATTTCTATATGTGCGACATGATTCCCAAAGCCGAGCATTGGCGCACGGCAGTATGGCAAGCGCAGGAGATCCAGCAGGCCATCATGGGTCATCTGCCTGGCTACGGCACGCCACGGATCGTCTGCGACGTGCCTTGGGTAGGCAAGCGATGGGTGCATCAGACTGTCGATTACGATCGCGAGAAAGGAGTATCCTTCTGGGTCAAGAATTACAAGACCCATGCAAGGAACGATCCTTCCCCGGCGGATGGACGCTATCCGTTCTATGACCCGATTGATACGCTGCCAGAAGCGGGCCAGGAGCATTGGCGAGCGCAGACGAAGCCCGATAGCGGACAAGCTCGCGTGACGCTACCGATAGTAAAGCCCTGAACGCTTACTGGTTCTTGTTATTAATCCCAAGCGCGTGATGCACCATGCACCAGCCGAAGAAGCTTTCGACCAGCGCAATCCAGCCGACAATCAACACCAGCCACTGCGCCCATGCGGCGCTATACACCGGAGCCCACGGTCCGAGCCACCAGAAGGCCAATAAAAACCGAAGAACTCTGTCTAGTTTTCCTAAGTTTTGCTGTACCATGAATGGCACCTCCTTTTGGGACAGATAAGGACTGCGGGTATAAAAAGCTTCTTGCAGGCGAGCACTACCTTTTTAAAGAAATAGCTGCTTCCCCGACGGTATGGGGGACAAACTTCCCGGGCCGCAACTGGTTGAGGCTGCCCGCAAGGGAACACTGAATCTTGACGATCTTGTTGGTAATCCGACCCTCAAACCGATCCATGTTTCCGCGATTCTGGGGACTATAATAGGACAAGTGCAGGGGCATTTTTCAGAAGCATTAACTTCAGCATCATCGAGAATGGATGCTGTCGTCCAAAGAACAGGATACAGGGGTTTTGTCCCTGATACAAGTATTCGTTCTGTAACTTCCCCTGGAAGCCCTGATCAAACCGCATCGGAAATATTGTATTCTTTAGTGATTACTCATCATGGTGGTATAACTCTCGCACCAGAAAAGATAGAACAAATCGTCAACGATTACGTCTCCAGCAAGCTTTCTGACGAACACATGGCGGCAATTCTCGGAGCAGTCATGGTGCGAGGGATGCGACCAGGGGAGATAGTTTCATACACTAAAGCGATCTGGCAATCAGGCAAGACGTTGGACTTCTCTGATCTTAGAGCAAAAGGCTACACTATGGTCGACAAGCACAGCACAGGAGGACTTGCGGATAGCGTGAGCCTTGTGCTGGCACCATTGGTCGCCGCGGCCTGCCCGATGCTCAGGATTCCGATGATGTCCGGCAGAGGGCTTGGACATACCGGTGGAACACTGGACAAGTTGGAGACCATACCGGGGTATCGTGTCCAACTGACTGAAGACCAAATCAAGCGACAATTGGCAGATATAGGTGTAGCGATCTTCGCCCAGACGCCGGAGCTCGCGCCTGCGGACGGCAAGATCTATGCGTTGCGCGATGCGGTCAATTGCGTCGCTGAAACGGGATTGATCGTCGGCAGTATCCTCGGCAAGAAGTTGGCTGAAGGGACGGATGTTCTCGTGATGGACACCAAGACCGGAAGCGGAGCGTTCTTGGTGGAATATGCGGTTGCTAAACAGTTTGCGCAGACCATGTGCGATGTTGGCACGGCGAATGGTTTGCGGACATCGGCGTTCATTACAAATATGGACCAGCCGCTGGGACACTGTGCAGGCAACAAGCTGGAGGTTATTGAGGCGATAGAGTTCTTGACGGGACACTGGAAGCGATTTGGCACTGACCCCAAACCTAGATTTATGCAAATCGTGTACCGGCTGGCCCAAGAGATGATTACTCTTGCTGATCCGACATCGACAGAAACAACAACATTGCAAGATATGATAGGCGATGGCAGGGGACCTGGAAGGATTGGTCGGGCCTATGAAAAATTCTTAGCTATGGTTGAGGCTCAGGGTGGAGATAGAAAATATGTTGAAAGAATTTCTATCGAGATCACTAATGGCTCATTATCCAATTATGCACGTATTGGTGGGGATGGAGCGATGGAGAGAATTAAGAGACTTATAGCTCCTGAAGGAAACCTTGTTGGTTATTATGTATACCCTAAAGAAAATGGCTATCTCCAAGGCATGCGCCTCACGGATATCGGTGAAGCGATACGGGCCTTAGGGGCAGGACGATATGCACCAACAGACACCGTCAATCCTGATGTTGGTGCTATATTTACGGCGAATATAGGCGATGAGGTACGACAAGGAACCCCTCTTGCGCTGGTCCTCCACGACGGCAAGACAGGCTCGCCGGAAGCATTCGATGGCTATTTCACGATCGACAAAGAACCAGTAGAGCCACCAAAGCTGATCAGGGAGCGGGTGATGGCAAAAGCAGCGTAGATATTGCTGCAGTCGATGGCTTAATTTTATAAAGAGAAGCCGTTCCTATGAATTCTTAGGTATGGTGGTGGTTCATGTCGCTTATTACCCGTATATTCACACTGGATCAGGCTCTGCTTTCTCGGTTGGAGGCTAATGACGATTTTCTGAGGCAAACACATGCTGCCCAAGAGACGCTTGAGACAGAACTTCGCGATAAAGGGTATGAGGTTCTCCCTGATATGAGCAGTATATGGCACGGCTTATCCGAATCCATCATCGTTTTGGGGAAAAGCGATATGCCTTCTGATATCGATTTTTATATAGCTGCGGGAAGGGGCATGCTCCCGTATAGGCACAGAAGCACAGGCGTTTCTGATCACCAAGATTCCGATACAGAGAGGAGGTCTCCGTCTAGTTTACCTGTTTTTCGCGAGTTCAGGATAAGAGAGGATGATATCCTCCCCTTACTTGAAGATGCCCGTTTTCTGGACAATATCGGTGCTGTCCAGAACAGACTTCGAGGTGAACTCCATGATAAACAGTATCTTCTCTTCTCCGAGTCGCGCGAGTTGTGCTATAATGGGGGCAGTTTGCCTGCCGCCGTCATTGTCTGCGGGAAAAGAGATAGGCCTTCTGATCTTGATTTTCTTGCAGCAGCGAGTGAACCGGTCAGGCTCCGGTACCCGCCATCAACCGTGTACGAAGCTGCGGGCAGCAATGCTCTCCGCTCGGTGACTGCGGATATGTTCCTGCATTATACCCTCCACGTGGATAGATTAGCGGCACAAGTGACAAAGGCGCAGTTCCTGCAATACGCTACTGACCCGAGGAGCAAATGCGAGGAGCTTCGTCAACGCGTGAGCCAAGATGGCGGCATACTCCTTGAATCGGCCGAACACTTCCTCGGCGCTCCACGACACTTATTGGTTGGCGTGTTTAGTTTTAATGAGGCGGAAATCATGCACCGTGCGATAGAAGTTTCACGCTCATTTGAGAGTAAGCTCGCTGAAACACGCCTCCCGTATGACCGTACTGACCCTTACTTTCCTCTGTGGAGATAAAGGGAAATAGCTACCAAAAACTATTTAATCCTTCCTCGCTTTTTCTCGTTCATGCGCTCCCAACTCTCCGAAAAGCTTCCCGCCGGCAAGCTCGTCCGCGTCGCCGTCGATTTTGACCGGACCATCAGCAGCGTCACCATCACCGGCGACTTCTTCCTGCATCCTGAAGACAAGCTCGAGCTCATCGAAAAAGCGCTTGCAGGCCTTCCGCTCACCATCTCTGAGGAAGACCTGCGCAGGCGAGTCGAGTTTGTCGTGGAAGTAGAGGGCATCGAGATGACCGGCGTCACGCCGGAAGCGATTGCCAGATTGGTGAAGAAGGCAGTCACAGAGGGAAAGCCATGAAATGGAGAGTCATCCCGCTCGAGACGCACACCGCCGCCATGAATATGGCGCTGGACGAGGCCGTCAGCGAGGCCATCGCGGCGGGAAAAGCTCCTCCGACCATACGCTTTTACCGCTGGCAGCCGAGCGCAGTGTCCATCGGCTACTTCCAAGGCCTGCAGGAGGAAGTCGCCATGGACGTCTGCGAAGAACTTGGCGTGGATGTAGTGCGGCGGCGTACGGGTGGCGGCGCCGTGTACCATGACCACAATGGAGAAATCACCTATAGCGTCATCGCGCCAGAAGGCATGTTCCCGAAAGGCATCATCGACTCGTACCATATCATCTGCGGCTGGGTGATCGCCTCACTCAAAAATATCGGTCTTGACGCGCAGTTCCATCCGATAAACGACATCCTCGTCGGCGGGAAGAAGATATCCGGCAACGCGCAGACACGGCGCGGCGGCGTGCTCCTGCAGCACGGCACCGTGCTGTACGATGTCGATGTCGACAAGATGTTCTCCCTGCTCAAGGTCGGCAAGGAGAAGATCGCGGACAAGCTCATCGCTGACGTCAAGCAACGCGTGACGCGCGTGCTCGACCACACCTCCCTGCCAATGGAGGAGGTGTATCGGGCCATGCTTGACGGGTTCACCAGGGGCAAGGACGCCGAGATCAGTATGCTGACAACAGATGAAGTCATCCGCGCACAAGAGCTTGCCGTGCTGCGGTATGGGACGATGGAGTGGAACGGGAGGAGATGATCCAGTCAGCCTGATTACTTCTTCGCCCTAAAAAGATGGATCGCCTGATCCTCAACATCCTCTGCCGCTTCCTCGATGGTCTCCGGAAAGGTCGGATGCGGATGGATCGTGGCCTCGATGTCTGAGGTCAAGGCGCCCATCTCGATAGCCAAAGACAGCTCACTGATCATGTCTGAAGCGTGATGGCCGGCGATCTGCGCGCCGAGCAGCCTGCCGGAGACCTTGTCCGACACGAGTTTTGTCATGCCATCCGGCTCGTTCATGGTCAAGGCACGGCCGGACGCGGCGAAGGAGAACCGACCGACCTTGACCTCATAACCTTTCGCCATGGCCTCCGCTTCGCTCATGCCGACGGTAGCTATTTCCGGATCAGTGAACACGACCGCGGGGACGACGAGATTGTCGTACGCGCTCCGCTTGCCGCAGATGACTTCCGCGGCGATCTTGCCCTGACGCGATGCCTTGTGCGCGAGCATCGGATGGCCGGCGACATCACCGATGGCAAAGATGTACGGATCAGTCGTCCGCATCTGCGCGTCTACCGTGATGAAGCCTTTCTGGTCGAGCTGCACCTTGGTCTTCTGCAATCCCAATGACTGCGTACTCGGTTTCCGCCCAACAGCGACGAGCACCTTGTCCGCGGTGAGGGTGAGCTTCCCCTTCTCTTTGGAGGTCACCGTCACCATGGCCTTCCCCTCCGCTATCGTCACGCCTTCTGCCTTGCTCTCGAAGTATAGCTGCATGCCGAGCTGATGCGCGCGGCGCTCGACAAACACCACGATCTCCGGATCAAGGCCATATAATAGCTGGTTGGTGAACTCGACGACAGTCACCCTGCTGCCGAGCTTCGCGTAGACCATGCCCAGCTCAAGGCCGATGTAGCCGCCGCCGATGACGAGCAGTTCCTTCGGCACCTCGCTGAAGGACAAGGCCTCGGTCGAGCTCACGACAGACGTCCCATCGAACGGCACGCCGGGGACATCCGCGGGCGTAGAGCCGGTGGCGATGATGCAGTGCTTGAACTCGACGCCCTCGATGTCCGGGTGGCCATTGATCTTGGCCTTGGTGGAAGACTCGAGCACCGCTTCCCCCTTGACGACCTCGATGCCATGATTCTTGCACAATGCGGCGATGCCGTCAGCGAGGCCCTTGACCACATCCGCTTTCCAGGATTGCAGCCTCGGCACGTCCACCTTCAGTCCGACGGCGGTGATGCCCATGACCGATGCCTCTTTCACGCGCGAGACGAGCTCCGCGGCAGAGATGAGCGCCTTCGATGGGATGCAGCCGATGTTGAGGCAGACACCGCCAAGGCCATCCTTGTCGACGAGCATGACCTCCTTGCCGAGCTGCGCCGCGCGGATGGCGGCAACATACCCTCCGGGTCCCGCACCGATGACAAGAATATCCGTGCCCGTGTAAAGTTCACCCATCACCATACAATCACGCCCATGACCATACCATCGCCCATTACGCATCCACCAGCAAGAGGTCAGGATCCTCAAGATGCCGGATGATCGTGTTCATGAAATTCGCCGCCAGCGCGCCATCGATCAGGCGATGGTCGAAGGTGAGGCTGAGCGGAAGGATCTTGTGCGTCTCTGGCTTGCCTTTCACCATGACGACGCGTTCCTGGATCCTGCCCATGCCGAGGATGGCGGCGTCAGGATAGTTGATGACTGGAGTGAAGTGCGTGCCGCCGATGCTGCCAAGGTTGGTTATCGAGAACGTGCTTCCGCGGAAGTCCTCGACCTGCAGCTCCCGATCCTTGGCGTGCTCGGCCATGGTCTGCAGGTGCAGGGCGAGATCCATGATGGTGTACTGGTCGGCGTTCTTGAGCACCGGGACAAGCAGGCCGTCCGGCGTGTCCACGGCGATGCCGAGGTTGTAGTACTGCTTGAGCACGATCTCCTGCTTCTCCTCGTCAAGGCTCACGTTGACATACCGGTGCATCTTGAGCGCGGCGATGACCGCCTTGATGACAAAGGAAAGATAGGTGAGCTTGATGCCTTTGTTCTCCGCCATTGATTTCATCTTTTCCCTGACTATGGCGAGCGCGGTCACATCCGCATCATCCATATGCGTCACCGGGACCACCCTGCTCGCCGTCTCCACCAGATGTTCCGCGATGGTCTTCTGGATGCCGCGGAAAGGCACGCGGATGATGCGACCATATTTCTCAAACGTGATTTTTGGACCAGAAGGCGGCTGCGACGTCGGCCTCGCGACTTTGGCTGATGTCGGAGAAGAGGGCACCGATGGTTTTGGCGACTTGCCCGCCGCCGCTTTCACATCATCGTCAGTGATCCGTCCGCCAGGACCGGTGCCAGAGACATTCGCGATATCCATGCGGAGATCGCGGGCGAGCTGTCTCGTGTGCGGTGTGGCGAGGATCATGCCCGGCATTTGCTGCGCGGGAGCAAGTGGAGTGCCAGTGTTCGCTTGGACGGCTGCTCGGGGAGAGAGGGGAGCAACCGTTCTCGCTGGCGTCGATGATGTGGCCATCCCCGCTCCTGCTTTCTCCCCCGCCTCACCGATGACCAGAATGACATCGCCGACGTGGATGGTATCGCCTTCCTTGAACTGCAGCGTGAGTATTGTCCCGGATCTTGGAGAAGGGATCTCCACCACGGCCTTGTCTGTCTCAATCTCCGCGATAGGCTGGTCTTCCTTGATCGTGTCACCTTCTTTCACGAGCCACTTGACCAGCTCACCTTCATGGATGCCTTCGCCGACATCGGGAAACCTGAATTCGAACGCCATGCGCTAGAACCCCATGACCTTGTTGATCGCGTTGATGATGCGCGGCTTGTTTGGGAGGTAAGAATCCTCGAGACGGAAGAGCGGGAACACGACGTCAAAGGCCGTCACCCGCTCTACGGGCGCCGCGAGATGGAGCAAGGCTTTCTCGTTGATCTGCGCAATGATCTCTGCGCCGATGCCGCCGGTCGGTTTCGCCTCGTGGACGATCACGCATCTGCCTGTCTTCTTAACAGAGGCGATGATCGCGTCGGTATCCATCGGAGCGATTGTACGGAGGTCGATGACTTCCACATTGACACCTTGCTTTGCCATATCTTCTGCCGCGTCCAGGGATGGCCTGACCATAGCGCCGAAGGTGACAATTGTTACATCGCTTCCTTCGCGGCGCACCTTCGCCTCGCCGATAGGGACAGTGTACGATTCATCCGGCACTTCTTCCTTGAACGCGCGATAGATACGCTTGGGCTCAAGGAAGATCACCGGATCAGGATCGCGGATAGCAGAGATGAGGAGGCCTTTCGTATCATATGGCGTCGAGGGGATGACCACTTTCAGGCCGGGTGTGTGCATCCAGTACGCCTCATTAGCCTCAGAATGATGCTCCAACGCCTTGATGCCGCCGCCGTATGGCGCGCGTAGGACCAAGGGAACAGTAAACCGGCCGCGTGAACGGTTCCGTATCCTGCCGGCGTGCGATTCGAGCTGGTGGAAGGCGTAGTACATGAAACCGTCAAACTGGATTTCCGCCACCGGACGCAGACCGTACACGGCCATGCCAATCGCCGTGCCCACGATAGCGGATTCAGCGAGCGGCGTGTCGATGACGCGGTTTGGCCCGTACTTCCCGAACAGGCCTTCAGTCGCGCGGAAGACGCCTCCATCCTTGCCGACATCCTCACCCATCACGATCACGCGAGGATCGTTGGCCATCTCCTGCATGAGCGCGCTCGCCACAGCCTCGACAATGGTGAGCTTGGTCATGGCTTGCCTCCCGGCTCCTGCGTTCTCTGCAGCTCCTGCTTCAATGAGGCCATCTGCTCCTGCAGCCGTTTCGGCATCTCGGCGAACATGAACTGGAACATCTCGGTGGGATCGGGCGAGGCTATCTTCGGATCAAGCTCAGCTTCCTTGATGGCCTGCGCGATCTCCTGTCCGACCTCTTCCTGGAATTTCTCTTCAGCGGTCTGGTTCCAGAGGCCTTTCCGCTCGAGATAGATCCTGAAGCGTTTGATCGGATCCTTGGCTTCCCATGCCTTAACCTCGTCGGGGGACCGATATTTTGTCGGGTCATCTGCGGTCGTGTGCTGGGCCATACGATAGGTGACAGCCTCAATCAGAGTGGGGCCGTTCCCTTGTCTGGCCTTATCGACCGCGTACCGTGTCGCGCGATAGACTGCAAGGAGATCATTGCCATCCACCTGGATGCCCTCAAAGCCGTACGCGATCGCCTTCTGTGCGATCGTCTTCGACGCGGTCTGTTTTTCTCTCGGGACAGAGATGGCCCATTGGTTATTCTGGTTGAGGAATATGACAGGCGCCTTGAACACGCCGGCGAAATTCATCGCCTCATGGAAATCGCCTTCGGATGTGGCACCATCGCCGAAATAGACCAGCGAGACGACATGGTCTCCCTTGATCTTCGCTGCCATGGCAACGCCGACCGCGTGGGGAATCTGGCTTGCTACAGGGATAGCGATGGTGAAATCATTGCGATCTTCAGGGGCGCGATTGCCCCACTCGCTGCCCATGTTGTAGACGAACAAGGCCTTCATCGGCGTGCCACGGGTAAGATAGGCAGCGACCTCGCGGAAGGAGGGGAACATCCAATCGTCGTTGTCTAAGGCCATGCAACTGCCCACTTGCGCGGCCTCTTGGCCTTTCGCCGGAGCCATAGTGCCAAGACGGCCTTGACGCTGGAGGATGATGGCCTTCTCGTCCCATGCGCGGGAACGGACCATAGTCTTGTAGGCGAATTTGAGCCGGTCTGAAGAAAGCGCTGGCTCGAGAGCCGCATCTACATTGCCGTTCTCGTCCAGGATCTGGAGCCATTTGACCGTGAGGCCTTGGAATTCACCTAAGAGTTGCTCTGGCACGCAGTACACCCCTTTTATGGCCTGTTTACGGAGGCAGGGTTTATAAGGGTTTCGATTGAGGAGATTGAAGGATATATTTCACAAACAGCTCCCCCGCCCGATAGCTGCTCCGCACGAATGGCCCCGCTGCGACAAACGCAAATCCATGTTCTTCGCCAATGCGCTTGTATTTTTCGAAAACAGACGGATGAATATACTCGACAACCGGCAAGTGCCGATCGCTCGGCCGCAAGTATTGGCCTAATGTGAAGATGCTCACGCCAACAGCGCGCAGGTCATCCATGACCTGCACGACATCCTCTTCTTTTTCACCAAGCCCCACCATGATTGAGGACTTGGTGAAGATGCGAGGATCCATCTCCTTGACCGCCTTCAGCACCGCGAGCGACTGGTCGTATTTCGCGCGAGGATCACGGACGTTCGGCGTGAGCGTGCGCGTCGTCTCGATATTGTGCGCGATGACATCCGGCTTCGCATCAACAATCATCCTGACGCAATCAAGATCGCCGCGAAAGTCAGGGATGAGGACTTCAACAAGGCAATCAGGATGTTGTTGCTTTATCTCCCGGATGCACGCGGCGAAGTGGCCAGCGCCCTGATCCTTCAGGTCATCACGATTCACGGAGGTAACGACAGCATAATCAAGGCCGATCTCGGCGATCGCCTCAGCAAGCTTGCGCGGCTCATCCGGATCCAACGGCTTGCCAGGATAATGCGTCTTCACATTGCAGAACTTGCATGCGCGTGTGCACGTATCCCCCATCACCATGAAGGTGGCCGTGCTTTCATTGGCCCAGCACTCGGCCATGTTCGGGCAGTGCGCCTCTTCGCAGACAGTCACGAGGCCGCGCGCGCGGAGGACGTGCTTGATCTTCTGGAAGCTGGCGAGCGACGAGGATGAAGATGGCGCGCGGATCTTGAGCCATTCTGGCTTGGATGGCTTGCGCGCTTCACTCCCCTTTTCGATCTGGAGCAATTCCATCTATTGAGGAAAGCAGAGCGCGATATTTATACTTTACCACGATTTGGGTGGTTTGCGCTCCCCATGGGTAGGGAGTGCAAACCACCCAAATCGTTCGCCGATGACGAGAAAAGCTTTAAAAAGGACCTCTTGTTCTTCCCGATAATATGTTCATAATCGGTTTATAACATGTTTATATGGGCTCATAGCTCAGTCTGGTAGAGCGCTCGGCTCTTAACCGAAAGGTCGAGGGTTCAAATCCCTCTGGGCCCGTTATGCTATTGAAGAATTTCAAAAGGAGCACATCAGAAGTGATAGTGCTCTGTTTTCTTTTCTTCTTTCTTTCCCCCATCGCCTGCCAACGCTCGCCACCACAGCAGAGAGAAGTAACGGACAAAGATATCGACGTCGCGCTGCAAGGCCTGCCGACGGATGGATTGAAGGCGACCATCGACGCCCTTGAGGTCGAGCAGCAAGAGGCGCTCGCCGGAAGATCGAGCAAGTGGAAAGGCATGATGACCATCGGCGGGATTTCCGCACCGATGGAACGCATCTTGCCGATCGCGAAGGCAGTCTATGTGAAGCGAGGAGGGACGCTTGAGCAGCCGGCAGATCAGCCGCAGCCCCCTGTATCGACGCTGCCAGAACCATTGCCGCCTGTTGAATCGCCACCAGCGCCGCCGCGAGAGACACCGCTTCCCTCTGAAGAACCGCGCGGCCCTGATCCACGAACAGCCTTCTTCACCCACACCGAAGCGGATGTCCAAAAAGATACCGTGGCGATAACGACCAAGAATCCTGATACGAATAATGAGGAACGGACCGCAAGCTATGATGCATATTCCATCCCGGGCGAGAGCTTCCGCATCATCTGCCAACAGCCATGCGCGATTCCGGAAGTTATCTTGAAGAAAAAGGTCGTCGGCGCTGATGCCGCGATACGCGCGCTGGTGGATTTCACGGGCATCGACGTGCTGCCGATAGTGGAACCGGTCGATATCCACCTCACCAGCAGCGTAGAGTGCGGTGATTATCAGGAGAAGCTTCGACGGCAAGGCTATGTGTCCCGCTTTTCAGGCACAAGGCCGAGCGGTGTCCCTGGCGTCACGGAAGGAGCGTACATGTGCTTGTGGGAATTTGACGATGACCAGCTGATCTTCCCCCTGAATGAAGAGAACGCCATGCGCATCGAGGCGCAGACAGTCCTTGTTCACGAGTACGCGCATGTCCTGTTTTACCGGCGTTCCTTCGCATCACCGGAAGACTTCATCAAGGCCCTGCAGTTCCGGGTTTCCGGCATCTGGGATGGGGAGAGCAGGGATTGGCAGGACTTCCCGCTCGTGACCGATGCCTGCGATGCGCGGCTGGAGATCAACGCCCCAAGCGTCTACCAGCTCTGCACGCGGTGCGGCTATAGTATGGATGATCTGCGCGCGACACTCCAGCGTATCGCAGAGATCTATAGTCGCGGCGATGGGGAAGAGATCGACAACAAGGTCAGCATGCCGCAGTTGAAGGCCATCATCGACGACCTTACTGGCAGAGACAGCGTGTCCGAGTGCGGCATCGACTGGCTGTCCTACCGTGGGAATGTGTGACGGACAGGCTCACGGTAGGTTTATATAGTAACGATTCTCCTATCGCTGGATGGTACGGAAGATACGCCACCGGTCACGGCATCATAAACATCAGTCTGCAGCAGAAGTATTTGCCGAAGAGCCACCGCTGAAAAAGGTAAGGCCGGGCGATGAGGACTCATCGACGAAGTACTTCGTGCCCGAGCCGGTGGAAGAAAAGACCGTCGACAAGGATGTCACGAAGTTCCTCCTTGAAGAAAGCATGACGAAAACAGCAGAGAAAGAAGAGGGAGAGCAGGAAAGACCTGAAAAGCTGCCGCGGAATGTTTTCGAAGAGCCGGAGCGCGGCCGACGCGACATGACCAATTGGTATGTCATCGCTACGGCAGCCATCATTCTCATCGTTCTCATGATCTACTTCACCAACCTTGACCTGACAAGGCCAAGGAATGAAACAGCCGGACAGACCGGTGCGGAAGAGACAGGATGGCCAGAGAGCAGCAACGCGTCCGCGCCGGTTGTGGCTCCCTCCCCCAATGCCACGACTGCGCTGAAAGATTTCACCCTGAATATCACCGGCCTGCGCACGGTGGGGGATTTCAGGCAGCTGGACAACAATCTTGGAAATCTTGTCAACGAATGCAACCGCAGCGATCGCTGCAAGGCCGCGCTGAAAGGCTACCGCAAGGTCGGCCTCCGCACGCAGTCGAAGTCGTACACCTTCACCATCAACCGAGATGGCCGCATCGTGAACCTGCGCCACCAGCTCGAATCCGGGACGAATTTCGTGATGGACGCGAGCGAGGAGGACCTTGTCGCGCTGTACAACGCATTGGCGATCAATGACGAGGAGACCGTCCTTCTCAAGCTGCAGAGGATCCTGCCGCCAGAGGTCATGCTGCAAGCGATGCAGGGGATGATGGCGGGATAAAATTTATAAAGTACTTGGCCGTTTTCTGCAAGAGCGCCATCCATGCCGACGTCGCTTAACCCGGTAGAGCTCCAGTCTCGAATGTGCAGCGAGCAAACTGGTTTCCGCAAGGATATCCCGGTTCAAATCCGGGCGTCGGCGCTTGTCGTTAGAGGGTCTCGAGCTTTGGCGAGAGACCCTCTAATCTTACTGTAGGTGTATGAGGACACATTTGCCATCATTCTTGGTTCGTGTCCGGGCGTCGGCGCTTATTTTCCAGAACTTCTCAGAACACTGATAAGATATTTACGGTATCCTCCTCACCTGCCGCAGCGGGTAGACATCCTTCGGCATGGCCACCATCTCCTCCGTGATCTCCGGTTTTTCCTTCTCCGCTGCTCGGATCTCGCCAGAGGCCGCCTTCAGCTTCGCCTCGATATCATCCATATCTTCCTTACTGATGCCGATCGGCTCCCATGCTAGCTTCACCGCGTCACCTTCCCCGCGCGGAAGGAGATGGATGGCGAAATGGGGAAACTCCTGTCCCGCGGCTGGACCGTTCATGATGAGCAGGTTGAAGTTTCCTGCGCTGATGCCTTTCTCGAGCGAGAGGAGCATCAATCGGGCGACGCGGAAGAGTTGCCGCAATTCCTCCTCTGGCACCTGCTCCATGATAGGGTAATGCACGCGCGGCAGGATAAGCAGATGGCCGGGCGCCGCGCCGCGCGGATGCAGCATCACGATGCTATGCGGATCCTCGAAAAGCACGATCTCCTGGCTCTTCATACCGGCGCACAGTTCACAGCCAGGCATCAGACACCACCTTCGGGCTGCGCGCCTTCGATGACCTGCTTGATGCCGTGCACGACCATGGCTTTGGTATCATTCAGGTCTTGCATGGTGAATGGCTGTTGCGGAATAGATAGCGGCTGCAGCCCATCACTATCACGTCGCGGGATGATGTGGAAGAAAAGATGCCCCGCATGCTGGCCTGCCGCCTCGCCCTGCGCGAGGATGATGTCCGTGCCTTGCGCGTGGAGCGCGCGCAGCGCGACCCAGGAAAGCTGCTTGCAGACAGAAGCCAGATACACGACCAGCGCGAGGGGCGCTTCAGCGAGCGTGCGGACGTGCTGTTTGGGGATGATAAGAAGATGGCCGGGACTGGCGGGATTGACGTCAAGCACCGCAAGCACATGCTCATCCTCGTAGATGCGCCGTGCCTGTATCTTGCCGGCGATGATCTCGCAGAACGGGCATACCTCTTTTGATACTGCCATGAGGCTGTCTGGTGCGTCCTGATTTATTAACCTTGCCCCTTATTGGTTTGGAGTCTGGAGTAAGGGGTTCGGGGTAAAAACACGGCATCGGTCATTGGAGCCTGTTTTTACCACAAACTCCAAACCCCTTACCCCAGACGGATACGACTGAATGAAAGCGAGATCCAGAACAGAGCCACCGACGCAGCAAAGTTTATATACCAGCCATATTTAAAGGGCTACATGGGACAAAAGAGAGGTGCTAGCCTGTTTTCTTCAAAGAGGGCACTCTCGCCGCTTATCGCGACGGTCATGCTCATCGCGTTTGCCGTGGCTTTAGGCGCTGTGGTGATGAACTGGGGCAAGGGCTATATCGAGGAATCCACCGGCACACCATCAGGGGAGATGAGCCTTGCACCGACGCCTTCACCCCCAACTGCACCATGTGAGCAGGCTATCCAGCTGCAGGTGCTGACCATCAGCGGCAGGCCAGACCTCTGTTTCGACTCGGTGAGCAACAAGCTGAACTACCGCTTCGAGAACAACGGCCAGGTGGCCATCGATGGCGGGAAACTGCAATTGATCGGCGCAACCGATGTGCTCGAGACGGACATCGAGAGCATCGGTGTAGCGGGCATCAAGCAAGGCAATGTGCCGTATGATCCCGCGACATACGGCCAGATCCGGAAGGCCAAGCTCGTGCCGCGCGTGGGCGGACAATTGTGCCCGCAGAAGGCGCTGCAGGTGGAAGAGATCGGGATCTGCACATAAGCCTGACATTCCGATAGATTTTTATTCTCTCTGCTCTGATTCTTCCTTATGACCAAGATCATCCTTGACATCAAGAAATCCATCGCTGAAAACGCAGCCGTCTATTTCGAGAAAGCCAAGAAGGCGAAGCGGAAGATGGAAGGCGCGCAGGCCGCGCTGGAACGCGCCCGGAAGAAGCTGCATGGGCTTACCGAAGTGCAGGAAGCGAAGCACGCGGCGGAGCAGGCGCGAGAAAAGACCATCAAGCGAAAACAGCAATGGTACGAGAAATTCCGCTGGTTCATTTCATCGGAAGGATTTCTTGTGATCGGCGGCCGGGATGCCACCTCGAACGAAGTCATCGTCAAAAAACACGCGGAGAAGCAGGACATCATTTTCCACACGGACATGGCCGGCTCGCCGTTTTTTGTCGTGAAAACAGAAGGCAAGCAGCCGGGAGAGGCTACCTTACAGGAAGTTGCCTCTGCGACTTATATCTTCTCGCGCGCCTTCAAGCTCGGCCACCTCTCCACCCAAGTGTTCTGGGTCAAGCCAGAGCAGGTGAGCAAGGAAGCGAAGTCTGGCGAGTTCCTGCAGCACGGCGCCTTCATGATCCGCGGCAAGACGAACTATGTGAAGCCGGAAGCGGATGTCGCTGCCGGGTTGACGAAAGACGGCGGCGTGATGTGCGGGCCGAGAAACGCGGTGAAGGCGAACTGCGAAAAACTGGTCGAGCTCGTGCTCGGCGAGGAGAAGACGAGCGACACGGCGAAGAAGATACGCGCATTGCTCGGCGGTGGCACGGTGGATGTTATCGTACGGGCGCTGCCGAGCGGCGGGGTGGCGGTGAAGAAGGGAAAAAGATGAAAAGAGATTTATTTAATTGGAGTATATACTGGTCTTATTATTCCCGCAAACAGCGGTAATTTTGATGTTCGCACGCCGACAACCCATGTATCCCTATACTGGTTGCCAGCAGAGTAAAATTGGGCTTCTCCGCTTGTGTTCATCCGCATTATCCCCAATTGGACAAGAGCAGAAAATTGATTTTGATTAGAAGAGGGTGGGATTAGTACAGCACCTTCGCGGAGCGCATCGATATGTATTGCAAGTTCTCCCTTCACGACAAAAAGCTCACCGCCACCAGGATTTCCGACACGGAGAACGGCTTCGCTTGAACCATGTTCTCGCAGCAGATCAACGAGCTTAACGGTACTCAAACGTTTTCTCGGCACATTGCGGAGTTCAGTAAGTTCCATATAATCGCCTAAGAAGGTCATAACATAGTCCACTATTAAACGGTTATGATTAAAATGTGTCAAAAACGGCGAGGGACCCCCATTAATAGACTGGTGGCATGTTCGCTTCGCTCACCCCCTACCGACTTTGACATAGTTGACACAAACCAACAAGAGCAAGTATTCCCCTAATTGATATACTATTAACATAACATAAAAATAGAAATATTTATATATAACTTAGTATACATAATAAGATATGGCGTCCATAAAACAGGATAAGCAGCTACGCCTCCTTGAGGGACTGCACACAGCTGAAACGGCGGCAGTAACGCTTCATATCAGCCGACAGGCTGCGCTCAACCTACTCAGCAGGCTCAAGAAAGAAGGTCACGTCACCACACGTGGCGGTGGGAGAAGGAAACGCCTATATACGATAACCATGATAAAACAGCGACAGCGTGATCCAGGTATGTTTGATATCATTAACAAGTATTCGCCGGCCATGAAGCTCGCCCCATGGTTTGACCACCAGGTACACGGTCCCTATGGAGCAGAAGAGGCATTAATTGATGCGCTGGGAACAAGAAGCTTCCGGGTCATCCTGACAAGCTTGCGCCTGTTTAGCCATATAACGGATTGGTCGAAACTATATCGCCTGGCGAAAGAGAAAGACTGCTGGCAGAAAGTTGGAGCATTGTATGACATCGCACGAATGTTTTTTAGAGTGCGAAAAATGCCAGAGAGATATCACCCGATTAAAAAAACAAAAAAGTACACAGTAGTAACCTCCGTATTTGAAACAAAAGAAGAACGATTTAAACGAATAGAAAAAAGGTGGAATGTGCCGATACCATTTCTGAAAGGAGATATTGAAAAGGTGATGTATGGATGATAAATTATGATGACCAGATGAACCTATTCCGTCTCATCAGTAAACAGATAAAGAGAGACATAGACTGTTATGCCTTTGGAGGAACAGCGATGATGTTTTATGGGCATAAGGATGAGACAAAGGATGTCGATCTTTTTTTTGAGAAGGAAGAAGACCGACAAGAATTCATCCACGTCTTGAAGATGTTGGACTATGAAGAAACCAGCCCGATGAAGGTGTACACCGTGGAGAAGCTGAGAGAGAAGCACCGGCCACTCATGTATCAAAGAGAGGATAGCAGATTTGATCTTTTTGTGGGTAAGATTTTCAAGACTGTCTTGAGTCCAAACATGAAGGAAGATGTAGAAGCGATTCATGAATTCAAGGATGTGCATACGCTGCGAGTAAAAGTGTTTCGGAAAGAACATATTGTCTTATTGAAGGCAATCACGGAGCGACAGAATGATTTTGATGATATACTGACAATCCTAAAAAAGAGTAAACAGTTCGATTGGCAATACCTCATCGATGAAGCCATCTGGCAATACCAGCATGGAGACAACTGGGTAGTGTACGACATGGAGAAGACCTTGTTAGAATTGAAGAAATATGTCTTTGTCAGGGATAACTATCTTCAGCAGCTTTACAGGACAGAGAAGAAAAAAGAGGCAAAAGCCAAGAAGCGAGGTTCAACTGCCGCTTCCTAATCCCCCTCACTGCTCGAAGAGCTATATCCGATCCGGAAGATGACCACCAAACACGATAAAGAAGCTGCGCGCATTGCTTGGCGATGGGACTACGGATGAGATCGTGAGGGCGCTGCCGGGCGGCGGGGTGGCGGTGAAGAAGGGAAACAAGAAAAGATTTATCATACACAATTGAGAATAAGCCCTAACTATCTGTAAAGGACAAGCACCTTTCCAGCTTCTCTTTCTTCCAATCTTTCCAACATTTTATTTGCCTTATTTCTATTATACCTTTGACTCATTATTGGATAAAGATTAGTCACTAAATTAAATACTACCCCCACACCAGCTACAACATAAGCTTTATCTGCTAAACTTATTGCAGCAGCTATAATAGTGAAAAATGGTAAAGCTCCAAAGGTGTGTATCCCTTCTAAACGTTTTGTTAGTCTTACAAAACTTTCCAAATCTTCTTTTTTTCTTCCTTTTACCATAGATGATTGTCCTCTTTGTGTCCAATAACTTCCACCATTTGGAAAATATTTTCTAAACCAGTTTACCCCTAAAGCTTCATACAATTTTCCGCTTTTTTCAAAGAATTTTGGTTGAAAATATAAATCACTCAATCTTTGCCAGAAAGAATCAGTTTCTTTAACATCTGTCGATCCGTGAGATTCTCTATAGAGTTCTCTTTCTAAACCAGATAACGCTTCTGACCCGACTGTTGATGTTTGAAGTTCTAGCATCACATGATTTAGTATAATTCGCACTTTATAAATGTTTCTATTTTGTTACCACTCATAAGTGTACTAACTCTGCCTTTTGCTCGTCCTCCTCATAAGGTATAGAGGACAAGCAGAAGGCACAGAAGCTCAGGAGGGGGTCTAAAAGGATAGAAAACTATTTATATGACCTAATCATTATCAGATAATTACTAGATAATGATTTTAACCACGCATGCCCGGGATGAAATGGAGGCGAGTGGCATAACTGAGGAAGAAGTCAAAGCGTGTTTGGATCACGGCATGCTTGAGATCAAGCAGGTCGTTCATGGAGAAATGCGCTATGGCAAGAAACTCGAACGTAAGGATAAAGTGATTATGGTAATCTATACAGTACAAGGCGAAGAGGAGAGGGTGATAACATGCTATCCAATACAAAGAAAAAGATGGATATGAAAGAGAACATCCCGTATTGTGCGGTCTGCGATAGGGAGATGGATGAAGTACTTTTGCCCACATATGAATATGAAGAAAGCCAACCGTTGCATAACGTATCTGCCTATCGCTGCAATAGTTGCGGCAATATTTTTTTCACGGAAAATCAGGCTAAGGAAATGCGAGCGCGAACTGAAGAGCTTCGGGAGTATCAATTTGGTTTTGAGCGAAAAATAACCATCAGCGGAAAGAGCCTTGTCGTGAGCATCCCGCATGAGCTTGCAGAGCATCTCAAGATGAAACAGGGGGAGAAGGTGCGGATATTGCCGATAGCAAAGGAAGGATTTATGATACGGAAAATTCCTGTGTAAATTCGAACATGGCATCTCGGGCTAAAGCCTACGGCATTCTCGATCGCCCCACCCCCCTTAACCATAAACATTCTTCCTATGCCCAACTTCAATGACCATGATGATCAGTTTATCATGTTTGATATCGAGAATGACACGATAATCGCCGACACGTAATCTGAAATAAGGAGAAGAGACTAATTTCTTGACATGAGGGACAGGTCGTATCCTGATCCTTTCGATCGTTTTAAGGATCCTCTCCGTGATGGATTTTTCCAGCTTTTCAAGCTGTTTCAATGCCTGGCCAGAATACAGGATATCAAACATTTAGAGGCCTAGTCTTTTTTTGGCTTGTTCATGCGTGTAGACACGTCCTTCTTTGATATCCGTTTCAGCTTGAGCGATATGCCGTTTCGTCTCTTCAGAAAGTTCCATGGCATCTTCCATAAGGTCCCAGATCACTTCTTCGTATGTCTCTTTATCGAATAGCTTCTTTTTTGCGAGCTCCTGTTGGAGCTTTCCTGATATCTGTATTGTAGTCACCATAGCCACTATATAACAAGCTATAGTATATAAGCTTTTCGATGCGCCATGTTTTCCACACACCCAGTATGACATTTCCGTCCCACATTGCTATAACCCCCGCCAACTTTCTTTAAAAGCTCTAAACACTTAGTAAGAGCAACATGACCTATTTGTCCAGTATGCACACTCCAGCGTACCAGCCAGCCATGGCTATGGGCGGCCTGGAGCAGATAAGCCAGTATCATGGCAATATAAGCGCATTAGAGACAGCTGTCCACGAGTATGCCCCGATCCAGATCAACCATCACTCGCCCGCTCATTCATGGTCTCCAGCCCAGCCAGCATCGTATCGCGTGGATGCCCAGTATCGCGAGGATACGCGCGACTACACGACCAGCTCTGCGGGCTATCTCCTGCACCCTGCGCGCGAATATTTCAGCCCGATCATGTTCCTCAAGGACAATCGCCCTTCCTCACTATTCATAGGAAAGGGCGATGACATCAAGCACTATATCCTTGATGCCTTTGAAGCGACAATGGGAAAACAGCTTCCAGAGGACATCGTCATCAGCGTTGTCACGAAAGATGAGCTCCACCGGAAACATCAGGAATTCGGCGGTGAAGCAAGCGATGGCCTGCAGGGTTTCGCAATCAATCGCAAAGGCGTAAGCCATAGCATGATCTTCGTGCGCGAGAACGAGCTCGACCAGCTCTTGCTCACCATCGGCCACGAGATCGGCCACTGCATGAGCAGGACCTTGCCCTCCAAGCTCGATGAGGAGGCCAAGGCCTTCGCCTTCGAGCTCGCGTGGATGGACGCCTTGGTGAAACACGACATCGCGCGCATGGGCGCGGCCATCGATCTCGATCCGCGGCCGGCGAATAATGGTCTGCACAATGTGGCGTTCAATTTCGTCAAGCGACTGGCAAGACAAGGCAAAAACGCCATGCATATCTTCCATGACCTGATCACCAGAACGATGACGGTGGGTGAAGAGCATGTGCGGTAATGACGGACCCATGCCGCACACGGATCAGACCAGTCCGATGTACGCGATAAGCGCGCCGCCGAGAGCAAACTATGACCCGCTCGCGGCGATGATACAGGATGCCGCAAGCGCCTATGGCCTCCAGCAGCGTTATACAGCTGCAGATTCCTCTCCTCAATCTCTCCACGGCCATGATCTCCTGGCAGGCATGTCGCCGCAATCTCCAGGAGGTATGTACCAGAGACGGCAGGATCCGGCGATGATGTACGCCAGAGATGATCTCGCCGGACTCGGGAACGCCTATGCCGGCGCCGCGATGGAGACAGCGTCAGCGAGGGGCGGCTGGAATCATATGAAGTTCAATGCGGGATCGAATTAAGACACTATTCGGAGGAAAAAAGACCATGACCGAAACAACCAGCAAAGATGAACAGATAGGCTTCCATAAAGGCTCATTGAGCACGCTCGCGAAAGAGCGGGAAGAGATGATGAAGATCCTCACCATCGTCGAGCAGCTCATGCAGATGCACGTCAAGGCCTTGAAGGATCTTGGCGTCGATCTCGAGGCCATGGCCAAGGAAGCGAGCAAGCAGAAACCGCTCGAGAGCAAGCTCTCGAAATAGCGCTTGCTTTCCTCACTTTCCTTATTTTCGCGATTTCGTTCTGGTGCTCTCCTCATGGGTAAGGAGAGCACCAGAACGAAATCGTCGCATACTCATCGCTTATGATGCACCATGACCGACGCGAGGAGGAATTTCTCGCTGCAGATCTTCTTGAAACGAGCCATACCCCGGAGAGAAAGCAGGAAGGCCTGGATGATCGTGTAGCGAACTATTCTGTTTGGCCGGTAATGCCAAGATATTCCCACGAAGCTCGCTATCATGCAGGACAAACGGATGGTTATGCATTACTCCCTTCATGCCATCCTAACGCGCCTGAAGTCTGGGTACGCCCCATGCAGCGCGTCATCCAGCTCCCGCCGGAGTGGGTGGGCAAGGGCGTGCGCGGGTATTGCATACCGACAGTGAACACAGAAGTGTCATGGCTTCGCAACAACGATCCTGACCCGTGGCGGGTGAACACGCACGAATACTTCCACTTCAATCACCTAGGCGGCGGCGATGGAAGCGAGGGGCTTGTGCACTTCTTGGAGCATTGGAGACTGGGAGAAGAAGATAAGCACCATTATAATTAATGTCAATTTATCGCTATCGATTTGTTCTCTTCGCCGCCCGCACCTTCGCGATAGCGTCCCACATATCTTTTTCAGTGAGACCATGCTTCTTTGCATGAGCTTGACATTTTTCCATCATACGCCTCATAAGCTTAATATCCTCTTCACGGTCGGTATTAAACCATACCTTCAGTAGCATGAGTTTTCCATTTTTCTCCACAGCAATAAATTTATCACCATCTTTTATCTCAAAATGGTCATGTACAGACGAGGGCATAACCAGTTTTTTTTCTTCCGTCGTTTTATCTTCAACGATTTCTATTTCCATGGTAATCACCTTTATGGCTGATGCAGTATTTAAACTTTTCTATACCTCTCTGGGAAATAAATACAATTCCGAAAATTTTTCTGGTGTCATAATCTGAATATGCCCATAACACTTTAGCCGAAGAAGATGATTATCCCGGGTCACTATAACGTCCGCACCACCATTTATGGCAGTTTCAATAATTTTATCATCATCGGGATCGTCTTTAACAACGTTGATCTTACCCCTCACGGTAACCAATATTGCAGCTTTTTCAATAACCCACAGTTTCCACCATATAATCTGAAATAAGTCCATAGGAATCTTGAATACGAACAAAGTCTCTTCCAGCTCGTCCATAATGGCTAAAGAAGTAACTAGCTCAAATTGGCCAGAAAGACATGCGTCCAAGACTTTCGACGGGATACCTCTCCAATGCAAGCCAGACACAAAAACATTCGTATCAAGCACTACTCTCACCTTGCACACCTCTTAACTCGGATAGAACCAATCCACGGCAAACAGTAATGTCGGCGGCGCGCGCACTATCTTCTCGATCTCGTCATGCTCCGGGTTCTCGATCATGACGGCGAAGATCTTGCGCTCGTCATACCGTATCTCCGGCAGGTCCCAGAACACCACATAGACGCCGAAGCCAGAGTAGAACCAGCAGTAATAGGCAGGAAAGACGTTCTCGCCAAGCTTCACCTTGACCAGATGGCCATATTTGATGGTCTTGCGCGCGAAGAATCGTATGCGTTCGATATTGACATTCTGGTTGAGGTACCGCTTGGCGAACAATCGCGCGATATCGCCACGGTAGCGGGTGAGGAGCTCCATGCAGAACGATGGGATACAAGGGAATTAAACTGTTCCTCAGAAAAAGCCGGAAAGGATGCGGATCAGCAAGAAGATATTACGGTGCAGACGGAACAATTACGGAAAAATCAGGAAAATACGGAAAACTTACTCAAATAATAGAAATCGTACGTGCTTTCCCTGCAATTCATCCACGACATGATCGCCCTGACAGAGCCGGAGATGGTTGTCGGAGACCACCTGCACCTTGTCGCAGCGCGTGAAGACGTCATGCATATAGCTTTCCTTCGTCGTCAGGGCGTTTTGGTAGTAGACATCCTGACCGACGATGCTGTACCCGTGCAGCGGATGCGCCGCGTGCTCATGCACCACGACCGGCCCACGAAGCTCGCCTTCAAGGTAGGCAGCGAGCTCCGCATTGTACTTCTGTACCACGCCAAAGGCCCGCTGCGCCTGCTGTAGAGATTGCGCGCAGAGGAACGAGCAGGGTACATGGCTCAAGAGAGCAACATCATGCGGCCGGAGCAGGTAATTCATGACAAAGGGGAGGCGTCCGGTATGCGGTTCGGCGAGCAAGGCGTACTCCTCCTCTGAAGAGACGCGACGGATCTGATCAAGGTAATTACCGACGCAGCAGGATGGGTATCCCAACGTCTCGCCAAGGCGGTCATGGTTCCCGATCTGGGCATAAAACAGCGCATGGTCGGCGAGCTCCTGGCTCGCCGCGATGACCGCAAGATGCCAACCGGCGCCAGAAGAGGAATCGGCGAAGCCGAGATCCATATTCTTGCAGAAGCCCTTTACAGCAGGCAGAGCATCATCATGGATGAGCTGCTGCGCGGCAGGCTTGATGCCCTCCAGCACAAACAGGGCCTCAAGCGCCTGCGTCAGAGACGGGAAGTGATGGAAGAGATTATGGTGCCTATAGAGGATCTGCATCGGGACCGCACGGGTGGCGTGCGCTGTTTTGCTCACCGTCATAGGACATCTGCTCTTTTTTGACAAGGTTTTTTAAAATGCTCAGGAAAATGCTCAGCTGAACAGGACAAGGCCATCATAATCCTTATTAATAATCTTTGCCTGCGCTAATTGGTGGTGAAAACTGTTCGTGACCGTGCTCGCCACGTCCTCAAAACGGAGGAAATTGCCTTCCTGCCGCTCCTGGAATAAGAGATGGACACCATCCTGCCGTGTCAGGATCGCCGGCTTGCGGAGGGTGTTCATCACATGCTCCGCGAGCCCATAGCTGTGCTTGCGGATGGTCTCCAGATACCGGGTGGCCAGCTGCAAGGAGGTGGAGCAGTCGAAACTGCAGGGGAAATGGCTGAGGAGCGTGACATCGAAGTAGCGCGGCAGGATATTCAGCTCCGCATGACGCACGCTCGAGTGTCGGAGCGCGAGACGCACATAATCATCATCGTCCTTCACCGCGCCGGCGTTCTCGGCGAAGAACCGGACGCAACACTCGGGATAGCCGAGCAGCTTTCCCAAGGCCGCATGATCATCCATATAATCCGCCATCTTCGCCTCCTGCGCGAGCTCGGGAGAGAGCGCGAGATAGATAAAGACATCGCCGATCATGGGCGAGGTCACGGGCATGCGATACCCTTTGTTGGCATAGCCTTTGTCCAACGGCACGAACTTGAGGATCTTGTAATCAGAGCGTACCGAGGCAAGGCCATGCGCGGAACAGAAAGCCGCCACATCCGGCACATCATACTCCGCCATGGGAAAACGCGCGACTGGCTTCACGCCCTCAAGGACAAGAAGGACCTCAATCGCCTTGGAAAGATACGTGAAGACATCCTGAAGATTCGTCCCTTGGTAGACGAGCGGATAGAGGTACCGACGCTCCTGCGTCGTCTGGTGTGTCGTCTGGCCTTCGGTCATGCTCATGGTTCACTCCAAGGGGGACTGGGTCCACAAGGTCCAATCATTGGATGGCGAATAGGCGCCGAAGACATAGTTCGGCGGATTGGTGTGGCCGAAGTAGGAATGCTGCACATCCGACCACCGGGTGCCGGATCCTGGCGAGACCGGACCGACAAAGCTGTAGATCGGGCTGCCGAACGCTTTCCAGGTATCCCGCAGCATGCGCTCAGTATCGCCATAGCCTTCAGAAAGGAACGGCCCGGAGTAGCCTTTCTTCATGAGGTACTTCACTGCGTCCACGACCGGCATGATACCTTGGCCAGCGGGCAGGTTCGCGTTCTCATAGCCGAAACCGTCCGCGATATGGATATGGCCGATGATGCCCTTGTCCTGCATCTTCGCGACCTGCTCCATGTACCAGCCATTGAAGCGCTTGGTGAACTGCTCTTCAGTCTCGGCTGACCGACGCTGGAAGTGCTTGCGCCAGATGCCCAGATGCTCGGTGTCGAGCGTGGCCATGACATGACGGTTCGCCATCTCTTCCGCACGGGATGGCGACATGCCGCGCTCCTTCATGAGGCGGTCCGCGACGCTCTTGCGGGTGAGCTGGACCAATTCGATGAGCTCGTCCGGATGGCTGCCGTAGCCCATCTCGGGCAGGATGTTCTCCGGGGCAAGGAAGAGCGGATTCTTGAGTTTGTGTTCCTGAGTCACATCGATGGCATAGAGGACAGCCTCGGTGTAGGACTTGATGGACTGCTTTTTCGCGTACTTCTCGACCGATACGACGTTATGCATGTCTTCCCGCACTTGATCCGCGCGCGCATCCGCGGAGGAGGAGGCCTCATGCGTGTGGCGCATGCGGTCTTCGACATCCTTGAGCACTTCCTTGATGTAGACGGTCGGCAGGACATTTTCAGGTAGGGTGAGATGCCACCTATCACCAGGTTTCTGCTTCATGATCTTCCATCGCTCGTTCTCTGGCACCTTCTGTTCAAGATCGGTGTAGAAAGCTAAGGCCTCCCGCAGCTTGTCCCGCTCGCGCTTGTACTCCTCGTAATATTGCGCGTAGAAGAGCGATGAACCGCGGTACTGTAGTTCGTTGGTCTCGGCGACAGTCCGATGATACATCTCCTCCGGCGTCATCTTCTTGTTAGGATCCCTCGCAATCTCGTTGGCATACTCCCGGTTCCACTTCTCTGCCTTTTTGCTGAAATCACTCCAAGTGAGCCGTTGCGTCTCGAAACGCGTCCTTTTCGCGTCCCATTTCGGCACGCGATTGAAAAGCTCGTCCGGCTTACGCGGATTGACCCAATGGTTATTGATGTCGAGCCAGTCGTCTTCCCTAAAAATACGGTCGGTCTCCGAATCGCGCTTGCCAACAAGATCCTTATCCTTCGCGGTCAGATACACCGGCTCATAGACGACCTGCGTCTTCTTCGCGTCCGCCACGACACGTCCGGTACGCTCATCGACGAGATAAGAGATGGACCGCTCCGGTTCCTCTTCATACGACCTGAACTCACCGTACTTTGTCTTGGACCATGGCTGATCGCTCATGACTCGCTGGAACTCGCCCGTATGCACGACGATGGCGCCGCCGTTCGTGGTCTCCGCGGCGAACTTGATGGCCTTCTTGACCTCATTGAGCTGCATGAAGCGCGTCTCTTCCACAAAACCCTGATTGATGCCGGCAAAGCCAGAGAGGTTGCCGACTTTCTCGACCGGGACGTGCACCGATACCAACTCGATCTGGTTGGCTCTCGCCATGTCTCGTATCTCGCGGAGCTTGTCCTTGGTGTACGAATCCGGACCCGTGCCGGGAGCGCGCGTGCTGATGCTCAGCTCGACACTCTTGGCGCCCTTGTAGATCGCGGCCTTGACCGTGTCGAGGAACGTGCCTTGCCCCGGGCCTTCGCTGACGGTCTGGCCGATCTGGCCGGTCGTCAGGATGGGTTCCGTGATCTCTTCGCCATGGATGGGGCGCTCGATCGGCATACCATGGTAAGACGTCATGAATTCCGGCTGCGTGTTCGCGACGTATTCCCTGTCCATCGCCGACGCGTATTGGTACGGTCCGTGTTCGTTGAATATCATGCCGATCACCTACAGGAGCGACTGGTTCCGCTCCTCTCTTTTCTGCTCGTGCTTCTTGAACTTGCTGTCCTCCTGCTGCTGCCAGAGGTTCTCATACCCGATGTGCTTGAAGGAGGAGTACTCCTCGAATCGTTGATATGGTTTGCTCGTCTCGCCGGTATCCAGCGCGGGCGGTGTCTGATACAGGCCAGGGATGACCGCGGCCTGCGCCAGCTCCGCGAGCTTGGAACGCTCCTCTTCAGGTATCGTCTCAAGGACAGCATGCGTGATGCGCTCATCCAAGGCAGACGGCGCCTCGATCTCTTCACGACGCCGCTCTGGACCTTGCGCTGCCACAAGCTGTCTGGCAATGAGGGCTTCCTCATCCGATAGGGAAGCCTCACGCCGCAGCTCGGCCTCGGTCTCCTTGAGGAGGCTGTCGATGAGCTGCAGCTCGCGCCTGCGTTCCTCCGCCAATTCCTTGAGGCGGGTGACGCGCTCTTCCGGATCTAACTGATCGATGGCCTGCCGGTCTATCATGACCATCTTTAATGATTACAGCTTTAAATAGCTTCTGGCCGTCTTTAAAAGCTGGGAAAGCCGCTAATGAAAGCTAATAGATGAAACCATAGGCAGCCTTATAGCGCTTCTGGAAGTTCATGAAGTGGCTCTTGCAATGTTTTACCGCGGCAGCCTTGGCATCCTCGAGCAGCATCGCCTCTGCCTTGCTTGGCTTGCGCAACTCTTCTCCGCATTCCTTGCACCATGGGCCGCTATGTCCGCCATGCTCCTCAAGCTTCGTCCTGCATGTCGGGCAGCGATGCTCATCCTCCTTGCCATGCTCACCATGCGCCTCCGCGTGCATGGCTTCAGGACTCTTGAAGAGCGCCTTGATGGGCTCGAGCAGGTTGAGCTTCTTCTTTTTCTTCTTCTTGTCCGCCTTGTCGAATTCAGAGAGCATAGACTCGCCAGACTCGCGGAGGTACTTCTCGAGGTCGTCGCCCAAGGCGGAGTAGGCGGCCCTGACCGAACCGTCGATAGAGGCGAGCATGTCGAAGTCTTCCTTTGTCCTGAACTTCTTGTAGTTGTAGATGTCCTTCTGCGTCCAGGCATACGCGCGGAGGGTGAAGACGAGCCTGCCGATGTGCGACGGGCCGCGCTGATAGCCTTCCTGCACATACTTCATCTCCGGCCGGGTGCGGAAATCGAAATGGAGCGAGTAGATAGCGTACGCCTCCGGCTTGTGATGACCGCCATGATGGCCGCCGCCGGTCATCGGCTTCTTGGCCAGGACTTCTATCTCGATCATCGAACCTTCAAAGGCGCTGATGAGATCCGGGGACGCCATCTTGCCCTGGTCGAGCGAGAGGCGCTCGATGTTGCGCAGATAGGGCTTGACCCACATCATGTACATCTTGATGATGTCATAATGCTGGCGGAGGTACTTGAGCGTAAAGGTGCGCCTCCCCTTGAGTTCGCGCTGCGTCTGCTCCTTCCAGATGAGATATGATTTCAGCTTGCGCATGAGGACCTCAAGGACCTTCCGATTGAAGTCAAGCGAGTTGACATGCTTCTCGACCTGCGATGAACCCATTGGTGGCGAAGCGAAGAAGAGGTCAGGCAGGGTGATGAAGCCGATCTCGCGGGCCATGCCATAGACAGACGCGGGATTCTTCGCGCCCCCCTCCACGAGGTCTATCCAATAGCCCTTGAGCGTGATCTCCGCGGGAAAGTCACCTCGGTAACTTTCATAATATATCTGGAGACGCTCATCGAGGATACGCAGCTCGCGGACGAGCTGGAAGAGCTCCTTGACCATCTTGCCGATCGTGGCGAGGAACTGAGAGACCTTGTCCTGCTGCAGGCCGATGCGCTGCTGGGCGGCGCCGAAGAAGGCGGACTGCTCGGACGCGGCGAAAAGGTCCGTGATCTTGTCGAAGAACGGGAACTCTTCCTCCTCCTTGAGATAATCCATCGCGCGGAAGTAGAAATCCTCGATGGACTGGTTATACGCCTCATAGACGACGCGCCAGCGCAGAGGCGTCATGATGCCCGTCTCCATAATAGGCGCGGGCCAGTTCGTGGAAAGGGTGTGATGCAGGACCTCTTCAGCCTTCTCTTCATTCTTGAAGCCGAAGTCCGTCACCTTTGCCACATGATCACCTCTATTTAAGCAAGCAGACTGGAATGAGGGTATTCGAGGTTTAAAAGCTTTGCGGTGGACAGATCGGTTAGGGGTTATGGGTTAGGAGTAGGGAGTACTCCGAACCACAAACTCATAACCCCAAGCTAGTGTTGGTCGGCTGCCACCATCCAAGATCCCTACGTCCCGATTTCCTTTTTCTCCCCCACACCATTGAGGGGGAGAAAAAGGAAATCGACAGGGGAAGAGAGAACAGGAAGATAGCGGAGAGGATATATCGTGAAGCGGACGGCGAGATTGCCGGGCAAAACGATAGAGAATGGAAAAGCTATGATGAGAAAACGGAGAGCGCAGAAAGAAAAGAGATAGATAATGGTTTAATCAGCCTTTTTCCCGCGATACAGCACCACCACATTCCCTACCAGCTGCACCAGCGTCGCGTCTGTCTTGGCCGCCAGCTCCGCCGCCACCGCCTTCTTGTCCTTGCCGTCCAGGAACGCGCTGAGCAGCTTGACCTTGATCAGGTGTTTTTTCTTCAGCTGGGCGATAATCTCCTGCACCGCGCCCGGCGTCAGGCCGTTCTTGCCGAGGCGCAGCACGGGCTCGAGGCCGCGCGCCGCGTCACGAAGGGTGGGGATGCTCGCGACGCCCCCGCCCATGCCCTGCTCAATATTTCCGTGGGTGTTCATGGCGCATCGCCAGCCTCCGTCGCAGCTCGTCGATATGGTCATACTTCAACCGGGTCACCTTGTGCAGATCGCCCGCGAACTGCTCGACCATGGTGCTGACCCGTTCTCCTCCCAGGAAATGAGGGAGGATGACATAGTCAGCCCCGACATGATAAAGCTTCAACGCCTCGGCGACAGATTCGGAGGTGACATAGAGGACCGCCTTGTGGCTCTGCCGCTTCACCCGGCTGATGAGCATGGTGTTGACGTCGAATGTGGGGACGGTGGAGATGACCATCGCGGTCTTCCTGAAATCGAGGCGCTCAAGCACCTCCTCATCGCCGATGTCGCCATAGATGCAGGGGATGCGCTGGGCGATGAGCTGCTTGATGATGTCCGGATTGAAATCCACCACGATGAAGCTCTTCTTGGAGCGCTTGAGCGATGCGAAGATGTCATACCCGATGCGGTCATAGCCGATGAGCACGGCATCATAGCTGAGCTGCTCTTCAGGAATGTACTGGAGGCGCTTGCCCTGATAATCGACGAAATCGATCCTGTCGACAAGCCAGGACAGGCGATGGTAGATGGCATTGTCGAACTTGATGAAGTATGATGTGGCGGCGATGGTGATCATGGCCAGCAGGACCGTGAGGGGGAAGATGTCCTGGCCGATATGGCCGAGGGCCACTCCCTGGGCGGCAAGGATAAGGCTGAACTCGGAGACCTGCGCGAGCGAGATGGCGGAGAGGAAGGACGTCCGCTTCGCGTGGCCGAACATGCTGACCAGCAGGAGGACGATGAGCGGCTTCAGGATGACGACGAACAAGGTGAGCCAGAGCAGCGGCCACAGGAGCTTTCCCACACTTGCGAAGGAAAGCTGCAGGTTGAGGCCGAGGGAGACGAAAAACACCGTGGCAAAGAAATCACGCAATGACTTCACCTTCCCGATGATCTCAATGTTGTACGGGAGATTGGCGAGGCTGAGGCCCGCGACGAAGGCGCCGATGGCCACCGAGAAGCCGATGGCGTTGAAAGCGAGCGACGAGAGGAAGCACACGCTCAGGGCGCCGAGGAAGAGGAGCTCCTGTGAGCTCGCGATGAGGTGGAACAGGCGGGGGAAGACGAACTTGCTGCAGATATAGACGAGGAAGATGATGCCGACAGCCTTGAGGATGGCGAGGAGGAAGGTCGTGGCGAAGATGCCATCCACAGTCGTGATGACCGAGAGGACGAACAGGGCGACGAGGTCCTGCAGGAGGAGGATGCCGATGATGATCCTACCATGCAGCGTGGTGAGCTCATGCTTGTCCGAGAGCAGCTTGACCACGATCATGGTGCTGCTGAACGAGAGGATGATGCCAAGATAGATGGCATGCATGTCCGAGAAGCCGAGAAGCCTCGCGACCAGGAAGCCAAAGATGAAGGTCAGGAGCATCTGGATGATGCCGCCAGCAGTGGCGACCTTGCCGATGTCACGGAGCTTGTCGACATTCAGTTCGAGGCCCACGATGAACAGCAGGAAGGCGATGCCGGTGAGACTGAGCGTCTCGATGACCGCCGAATTCGTGATGAGGCCGAGGACCGGGCCGAGGAGGATGCCGGCGAGGATGTACGCGGGAATCAGCGGCTGCCGACAGAGACGGGCGAGGAAGCCGCCGATCGTGGCGAGGATGATGATGAGGCCGAGCTCGTAAAAGATTTCCATGGCGGTATTCTCCTCTTTTTCTTCTGTTTTCTACCTGAATACTTTATAAATGTTGCTCACGATGTCCGAAGCGGTGAAGGTCCTGCCGCGCTTCTTGAATAGGTAATTGCCCACCGCACCGTTGAGGTACGCGGCCATGCACGCCGCCTTGAACGGGTCGCGCGTCTGGGCCAGGAAACCGGCGCACAAGCCGGCGAGCACATCTCCCGTACCCCCTTTGGCCATGACCGGGTTATGTGTCGTGTTGTAGGCTATCCTGTCCTCGCTCATGATGACGTCGATCGGCCCTTTCTGCAGGATGATATTGCCGCCAAGATACCTTCTCACTTCATTGAAGGCCGTCTTGGTCATGGCAGTCGGCAACCTGCTGTTCTGCATCAACATCGCGTACTCGCCCCGATGCGGCGTCAGGATGGCATCATGGACATCGCGCAGGCGGATGACCTTGAGGGCATCGGCGTCGATGACTATCGGTGTCTTGATACGCCGAACAATGGCTCGCGCAAAATCGTCTGACTTTCTCCCTAAGCCGCAACCGAGGAGCGTGACATCATAGCGTTTCGTGAGCTTGAGTATACCCGAAACGTGCTTGCTCGTAAAGTGTTTTCCTTTGATCTTGATGGTGATGATATCCGGCGCCATGGCATTGATGGCCCACGCAACTTTCTCTGGCGCTGCCACGGTGACAAGGTCCACTCCACTCCGCAGGATGGCGAGCGCTGCCTGCGCGGCAAGCGCTGGTGCGCCGGTGTAATCTTCAGAGCCGCCGATGATGAGGACTCTACCGTAATCTCCTTTCTTTGCTGCGCGTTTTCTTGGCGGCAGTTTGAGGATGGATTTCGTCAGATAGCGCATAACATTCTCACCCGGCGAAATAAGTATGGAGTGATTGATCGCTCTCCTCTGACTGTCCTTCTCCGGTCGCCTGTCTTGAGCGGAGAAGCGCATGATGCGCGATGACGACTTCGCGCAGGCCGGCGAAATCGGTAAGTTGCAGGTTGCGCTCTTTGCTTGGATGTTGATGCTGTTTATGGCGGGCCATGAATCACCTCGATTTCACTGTTTTTACCATGTCTCTATAGCTAAGTTTGGGATTTGCTGAAAGTGCCTCACGTTTCTTGTCACGATGATGTCATCGTGAAAAACACAGATGCCGGCGATGAGCGTGTCGATAATATTAATGGGCTTGCCTTTTTCTTCAAGATGCGATGCGAGCATGGCAGCGATACGGGATGAGGGCATGTCGAAATGAAACACATCGAGGTTGCTGATGAGTTCGCTGACAAGCTGGAGGTTTTCATCTTTTTTTGCGGAGAGATACGCTCCTTTCATCAGCTCGAAGACCGTGAGCGTGGTCGTGGCAAGTCTGCTTTCCTGTTTTTCGAGGATGTTCAGTTTTTGGATTGCTGTTTGATCTCCACGAAGGATAGCGATTAGGAAATCGGTATCAAGGATCATAGCTTTGCCTCGCGCCCTTTAGCCGCCTCGCGCTCTTCCCGAATTTTCTTGGCAAGCTGGTCAAGCTCATCCTTGGGGCCTGACCACTTGCCGGCGAACTCGGCCAGCGAGCGTTTTTCCTTGGCTGAGAGGCGGTTGACTACTTCGGAGAATGATTCTTTTGCGCCCTTTAGTTTCTGCAAGTTAGCATAGGCGTCGTCTGAAAGGGAGATAACCTTTGTCATGTATGCATACATGCATGCATGTATATTTAAAGTTTGTGGTGATGATATAAACAAAATATAAACAAAAATAGGAATATTTATATAGTAGTAATTTTTACTACCAAGTAGTATATACAAAAACCGACCATGAAAAAGAAAGTTTCTATCTCCATCGATGAGACAACTATTGGAAAAATCCAGAAAAAATTAGCCAATGGCCTCTTTAGAAATACAAGTCATCTGATCGAATACGCCGTAAACCAGTACTTGAAAGACCATGAATGAGCCAACACAACTTGAACGGATAGTTGAAAAAGCAGCTCCTACAGATAGCACGCCACAAACTTCGCGCAAAAAACCCAAAAAACCTTTTCTCCATAGAGCTTGCCATGGTGCATACAGGACGATGAAAGGTGCTGCTGTTGCCTCTGTCCTTGGGTTCACCGCAATGGTTGCTAATTATTATGCGACGCATGACAACGTTAGGATAAAACAAGCACAAGGTGCGGCGGAGTATGCACATCCTGATAGACAAACAACACACATACTCAATTACCTCACCGGTAAAGAACCGCTTTCTAGAAATGAGCGTTTGAGATTGCTGATATCATTCGGGGAAGAATTATGTAAAGTAATGCATATCGAATCCCCCGATTTTAGCCATATGAATGAAAGACAGTTTGTTGCTTGGATGTTACATACTACGCCTGGTGGAAAGGAGGATACTGTCGATAGTGCGCTTAAGGACCTTGATGTGATGATTCCTCTTCAAAGGCCACACAATCCTGAATTGTACACCACTTTATGGAAAATGGAGATGGACGTCGGAGCACCATATGTACGATGGTCAACGGGCAGAGAGAATCAAGAACGTGGTTTAGGCACGATAGTCAGCGACACCACTAAATATAACCCATTTTCAAATACGGTGCGTATGCATCCATTTTCTGGGCCATTGGAAACACTTATTGCCGAGTTTAGCCATGCCAGACAATTTAATGGATCTCCATTTACTTCTTATATGAGAGGGGCTGAAAGCGTATTACGGACAATAGCAAGAGCCGTATTTGAACGTCGATCTCTTGGTGATGCATACCATCAAGAATACGCAACTCCGGGAAGTCTTGAGTATGAAGCACACAAAATCATTGAACCGAGATTGAAAAGAGGGGTTATTGGAAGAGCATTAACGAGCGATATTGAAAGAACAGTAAATGGGGATTGATGGTGTTCAATTCAAAACTGTTTCATCGCGCTTTCAGCAAAATCCCGGACAAACCCTACATCCTTCGCGTTATCATAAAGCAGTTCCAGATCAACCTCACCATATTCGTGGGCGAGCAAGTTGCGCAGGCCGACAAGATTCCGCATCTTCTTCGCGAGTGGCGGGGCAATCACTTTGGCTTTTTCGAGGATATCAAATACATCCCGATAAGTGGAAGGATAACGGAGCTGTTTCATCGTGATTATCTCATTACCAATGTCGATGCAGGCATTGATAAGGCTGAGCATCACCATAGAAACGCTATATTGATGGACTTTGCTCTGCAGAAATCCATCTTCTTCCGGCAGGATCTCCTCTATATCCTTGAGATACCGCTGAAGGTCATCGAACAGCTTTATTTTTTTCATTTCGCAATGTCCTCTTTCGGAGAGCGCTCCAATACCGTCGTTGATACCGTTTGAAATCCTGATAGCCGCGGAAGGAGATGGCAAACTTCTCCGCAACAAACAGCTTATCCTTGACAAAAAGCGGCTTTCCCCTGAACACTTCTGGTTTTATATAGATAGGCAGGGTGTCAAAAAGGCTGATGTCTATCTTTTCTGAACCAAATGAAAGCAACTCAAGTTTCGTCTTTGGTAATAGATCTCGGGTAAAAAGGCAGATATCAATATCGGAAAGAGGTGTCTGTCTCGGACTGCCGTGGGAACCGAATAGATATGCGGCGATGACGCGGTGATCATTTTTTAATGCTTGAATAAGCGTTTTATCCATACTATCGGCTAAAGGAGAAGGGTATATAAACATTTCTACGCTCTGCCCAACCCAAACCATCCCCACCACCAGCGGATAAGGCGGCGCAATAATCCTTCCTGCGGCACGTCAGGCTCTTCGTCTTCAGCAGCCTCTTCATCAGCATATTCTTCTCCAGTTTCCTGATCACCGCTTCCCTCTTCAGCAGGTTGCTCATCCTGCACACCCTCCTCTGCCGCAGGCTCCGTCGGCGTGGCGTTTGCTGGTGGCTGCTCTTCAGGCGGACGCTCCTCCGGCCTCGGCCTCTCCTCTGGCTTCGGCTCGCGGAAGAAGCACAGGTCAACCTTTGGGATAGCTGGCGGAGGAGGCTGGCCTTCTGCAGCCTCGACCTGCTCCTGCCAGATGTTGACGACGTACAGGTTGACGAATCCGTTCGTCATCACGTTGCCCACGCGCACGCTGTATGGCGCCGCGTGCTTGCTGGCCGTGAGCTCGAGCGTTGCAACACCGATAACGGCGTCGATACTTTTCATATCGATGCTGAATGTCTCCTTCTCTGGGTCATCGCGGCGGAACAGGAGATCGGCCTTCTGTCCGGCGATGAATGTCTCCTCCAGCTCGTTGTCGTACTCGTTGCACCGCTGACGGCGTTGAGCGAGGGCGACGTCCGACCGGCACCGGTCAGTGATCGCGCGCACTTTGGCCCCGCTATCGCACGCATCGATCCCCATATCCTTGCAGATAGCGGGATCGACCTCTTCTTTGATGGCGTCGCAGAAGACAGTATCGAAGGTCGCCTTGGCGGCCTTCTGGTAGCAGGTGATGCGCTTTTTCGGATGGCTCAGGAGCGGGCACAGGCTGGAATCTTCCGTGGCCTTATAGAGGCGCTCGACGCACAGGTCCTTTGTATCCTCATCACGGCCAAAGGAGTCGCAGATGGTGAGATTCTCCATGGACTTGATGAACGGTTCAAGGCATTTGTAGACCGATTCGTAGCTGTTGCGCTCCGCCCGCACCGTGTCGCAGAACGAGGGATTGTTCCGCTTCTTCGCGAAATAGGTGAAACAGGAGTTCCGCGTCCCTGTCGTCTCGATGCTCCGGCAACGGTCCGGATCGTCCCGCTTGATGGCGATCTCCTTCCGGCAGACATCAAGGCTGCCGAACTGGCTCTTGCAGTATTCCGTGAAGGCAGCGCCTTCATCGGCGGCAAGGACAGGGTCAGCGGCAAGGATAGAGAGGCCGCTCAGGACAAGGATGCAGAGCAAGACAAGGGCGATGCTGGAGTGTCGGCGCATACCCGGATCATGCGCGGCCGGTTTATATACTTTTCGCGGGGCCGACCATAGGACGAGATGATTTTGGTCTGTGCGCTCCTCAATAGTGTGGAGCGCATAGACCAAAATCGTGAGAGACGAGCAAGCGCCGAAATGGAAGATTCACCTATCGGTGGCAGGGCAGAGCTGGAGAACAATGTCAACATAGCGTTGATCGCCTTTGAACTGCGTGCGCATGATCCGCTCGATCTCCAGAGGAGGTAAGGACGATTTGTACGAACGGGCGTTCGCGAGCGCGTCATAGATATCCGCGGCAGCGACGATCTGCGCGAGCGTCGCGATTGTCGGATCAGGACTGCGGCGTTCCCTGCCATCTCTTCCGGCAGGCAGGTACGCTTCCACCTGCCTCCTTTCTGTTCCGCAGCGAGGATAGGCATCACCCTTGTATTCATGATGGCTCACCACCACACGGCGCACGTCCGCATAGGGAAAACCTTCCAGTTCAAGAAAGCCGAGGCGGGGATGGCCACGCATCACGGCCTGCTCTCCATCATCGAGCCTGCCTGGCTTGTCGAGCACCGCAAGCGGTATCCGCACTTTTCCCAGATCATGCAGAAGGGCTGCGTACCCGACGATGCGGCGCTCCTCTTCAGCGATGCCGGTGACGTACGCGAGACGGACAGCGCGATCACCGACACGGACGCTATGCTGAAAAGTATCGTCGTGATGCTCGCGCACCCGGGTCAAGAACAGCGAGACCCGTTCTTCAAGAAGCAAGCGCTGGAATTCTTCGCCAGCAGGATCGGCTATGACCAGTTCGCCCATAGACAGTATAGACAGTCAGGAAATATAAAGCTATCGCCTCTCCAGCAGCCGCAGCGCCTTGCACTTGCGGTGGAGGGTCTCGTAACGCAGGCCGATCTTCTTTGCGGACAAGGTGATGTTGAAACCGTTTTCCTGCAATGCCCTCTGCAGGTATTCCCGCTCGAACGCATCCTCTGCCTCCTTGAGCGGCATGGGCTCTTCAGGAAGGCTATCAAGGAGGGTCTTCGAGACGGCCTCCACGTTGCGATACGCCTCCCCCAGCTTGAGCGGGTGAATGACCTGGCGATAGTTGGCGAGCACATCCTCGATGATATGGCCGACCGTATCCTGTTTGATCTCGTAGGCGCGCACCATCTCCCGACGGATGGTGCCCACATCAAGCTTTGTCTCTTTCACGATGCGGTGGATCGATCGCCGGTCAAGATGCACCTGCTTCGCCACCTCAGAGATGTTGCCGTAATGGATCTGCAAAAGTTTCTTGAGGTAATGCCTCTTGAATTGCCGCTTCGCCTGCTTGAACGGGATGGACGTGTCTATCGGGAAATCGATGAATGGGCTGCGCTCGAGCTTCGCCGTGATGTCGCGGTTGAGCTCGCCGATGGTGACGCCGAGGACATCATGCATGGTCTGCTCGACGACTGGCGCAAGCTGCTTCTTGATGGTCTTCTCCAGTTTTTCCATAGAAATCTCCTGTTTTTCCTGCTCACATCACGTTGAGATCGCCGGTGATTGTATCTATTTTCTTGGCGAGGTCCGGACCGATGGCACAGCAGGTCCTGGTGCCGGGAGCGACAACTGTCAGGCCGGCGTCCGTGATGACCGCAGTCGTCAGGCCCGCATCTTTGGCCTGCTGGTTGAGCTTGAGCAGTTCTTTTTCGTCTGCTACCTTCAGGACGATCTTCTTCATGCCTTCCCTGCGCCACACATCAACAAGCTTCTTGTCCGAGCGCAGGACAGCCTCGACGCTTGCGTGCGCGGCCTGCGCCGCCATCTTGCCCTTAGGAAGCTTGAGGTCAGCGCGGATGAGGATGACTTGCTTGTAGGTCGTGTCGTCGGTAGCCATGGTATCACCTTCTGATATGACAAAAATGTCTCGCTTGTTTAAAAACCTTGCGGTGGAAACGAGATTCGGGACAGAGCCGGAATGAGTCATGATAGCCTATAGCTTGACACGACACTATCACGCTGTTGTTCTTCCTCTCTTCATGGTAGAGAGAGGAAGAACAACAGCGCTCGGTTGAGGGACAAAAATTATATAGTCCATTCTCAAGAAGCGCATTGAGGTGACCATATGGTTGGCGGACGACTTTCTGATGTTGAGGCGCAAGGGAATGTGGCGCGGTTGGGAAAAAGATTACTTGATAAATTGAAAGATCCCCACATTATTGATGACGCTTTCATCCGCGACTATGTCGATCCATTCTGTCGCGCCGTGACGACAGCGGCAGAAGCGTACGCTGGCTCAAAACAGAGGAGGACACTCCAAGCTGCTTTGAGACAAGCAAGAGACCTTGAGGTAAAATCTGAGACGTTGAAAAGAAGACATGATCCGCAACTAGTCACTGATTGCAAGAGCCTCGTGCGCGGCATCCTCGAGATATTCGGGATACGGGGAGTTTAGCAAAAAAGAAGGAGAAAGGAAAGATAAAAAGTTAGTATCGCACTGGCGAGGCACCGTCGGGAATCGCTCTGTTCACGAGGGCATCGGCCGGCGGCCTGACCACAAGATGCAAAGGATCGCCACGGCCGAATTCCCGTACATACAGGTCAACCGTTCCCTGCGCGTCCCGCCGAACGACAAGCATGTCATTGCGACCATCATCATTGACATCCTGATCGATGTACACAATCGAATCGTTAGGGGAAGATGGGATCAGGACACGACCATGGACTTCAGCGCGGAATCGGGAAGGGTCAGCGGCGGTGCCGTGATTGTCGCTGTTGTCTCCTCGACGAGCCCAGAATTCATACGTTCGGGTGCCATTAGGGCCCCAGCCGAAATGCTCCCGGAGAAGATCGCGCGTCCCGTCACTGTTCACATCACGAAGATGATATGCCGGCATCAAGCTTGATGCGCACCCATACGCCAATCCGGCGACAGCGATTACCGCGGCGCGTGCTGTATCTGTAATGGTTTCAAGAGTTCTGCTCATCAAGATAACCCCCGTTATAGTGATGCCCTTAGGTAAATAATGGTTCTATATAAAGCTTTCTGTTATTTATTACTTCAAAGTAGTGTTATAACGGGTCTATATACAAACCCTTATTTATTCTAAAAGGGTATATATCCCTGTATAAGACTGCCCAATCGCAGTGGAGACAGCATGGTGATCGAGCTCGGCGGCAACATAGACCTGGTCGGCTTCCGTGAAGTCGAACCAGCGAAACTCATCGTGGTCAAGAAGATGGTGGGCAACTACGCCCGCAAGATGTCGGAGGATGCGGAGAGCTTCGAGAAGCTCACGGTCACGATGAAGCCCATCGGCCAGCCAGACGCGCACAAGTTCGAATTGCAGAGCAAGCTGATCGACAATGGCAGGCCGATAACTTCGGTTGCGGTGGATTATAACTTATTCTTCGCTTTGGATAAAGTGCTGAGCGGGATTATGCAGCAGATGGGGAAGGGATAGGCGGCTATACGCATCGATAAAGCAGTATCGATTGTCTAATATTGCGCCAGAATAGTATCCATCGACGGTCGATCTTTCCTGACAACAGCACGACCGAGAGCGAGAGCATCACGGGCTGGCATATGCCCAACAGTATAATCAGAAGAGTACCCTAATTCCTCCAGTTTCTTCCCTTCAAATCGAAGGTTGGCTTCGAATAATCCATCTGAAGCACCATAAGAATCCTTCTTATAAATAATACTCGCACCAAATTGGGCCGATCGAGAATCCCAATCACCCATAACTAATTGTATGCCAGTTGAGTCACCACGGATAGCGGCAGACACTCTGTAGTTCGGATCGGCTTCTTCAAGCAAGGCAATGCCACGTCTCCAATGTATATAGCCCTCAGAAACTCGCTCTTGTTCGAGAAGGCGTTCGGCATGATGCGGAAGACCCTGCTGATAGAGGGCATCGGCAAGATGATAAACAAAAGTAACATTTTCGTTCGCTCCCTTGCGAGTACTGGGATCCAAGCCATCGAACGCCACCCGGTATTCGCCTTGCGTCCTTCTTCCTCGCTGGCTCTCAACAACCTGCTTATAGACGCCATGGGCAAACCGTGCAGCACCATCAGAACCAAGGTCGTGCAAGCGTTCGGTGAATCGGTCGGTAAGGGTTGACATAATGGGGGTGTAATCTGGAGGTATTTATAAAAGTTTGGGGTGAAGGGGGCAGAGGCAGCAATTTCCTTTGGCTTTGCCATGGCGCTGGATTCATTTAGGACAGAGCCCATACACCGGATAGTTTTATAAGCTCTTTATGGTTGTCATTGCGATGGGTAACGATCTGCAAAGATATGAAAAAGTTTTAGATACCATCGTAGAACGGTCACAGCGGTATTTGCAGGGAAGATCTTTTTTCTTAGCCGTCGGTGGATCGTTCATGAGAAAAAGGGTGGTTTACCCTGAAAGTGATATAGACGGCATCATGGTTTTACAAGGAGAATTGCCCCACCATGATGCTGATTATTTAACAGCAGTCATATCTGCTTCGTGCGATGAAGAAGGGATTGCGAGGGATGTCTTATTTTATCCATATTCTGAAACATACCTTAACGATCGGATAGAGAGGTCTAATTTTTTAGGTCATATTTACCCCACCGTGTTTTCGAGGATATTGCATGGGGAGGTATACTTCAGTAATTTTGATCATGAGACCACTATGCGTGGATTCAGGGAAAAAATAGAACGCATTCATGGTCAAAAAGCGATGGATTTGATGAGAGACTATAGTGAAAGAGCAAGAAGATAACGCAATTACTTATGCGTCCACCAGAACACCTTCTTGCCTGCTGCATCATCGTCCAGCCGGCAGTACCCGAACCGTTCCAGCTGCACGACCTGCCCGACCTCGATGTTTTTCATGGCCGGTTCGCCGAGGCCTTTGCGCAGTTTCGCATCATCCATCAGCACCTCGACTTCAACAAGATCTTTCTGGACCGGCAGCCAGTGCATGATGCGCGCGCCATGCTCCTTGTACTTCTCATACCCAAGCGAATCGAAGACGAGCTTCGTGCCCTTCTTGCGGAAGTTCAGGCAGTCCATCAGGCGGTAGAGCTCGCCTTCCTTCAGCGCCTCGACATCAGAAGCGGCAAGATAGAATCTATCGTGCGTCCGGAACCATCGGCCGCCCTTCTTGTTGTTCGGATGCAGGTCAAGCTCGATCTCCTCCTGCGCCGGCGCGCCCTCGATGACGACCTCAACCGGATCATCGATGAAAAAATAACGGTATGCCTTCGGCTCGACGATCTCCCTGTTGAAGGCGTTGATACTGGCGAAGAACTCTTCTCTGGAGACCGTCTTGTCGTTGAGCGTGACGCCGACCTCTTCCGCGTACTTCAGGAACGCGCCGGGCTGGAAGCCACGCCGACGGAGAGCGAGCAGGAACGGCAGGGGGGGGGCATCCCCGCCCGGATACATTCCCGCCCCGCTCAATTGGCTTGTCTTCGCGCAGGAC